>Ga0209396_1000030_pt1 | contig 219793 bp, 187 predicted proteins | sample GOMGulsemesocosm_6_FD_184638 | JGI IMG/M metagenome (GOLD analysis project Ga0209396, IMG submission 184638) | Methane-oxidizing microbial communities from mesocosms in the Gulf of Mexico - GOM8C Gulf of Mexico (SPAdes) (version 2) | ecosystem: Environmental > Aquatic > Marine > Cold seeps...
TGCCATAGATGAGTAATCCACCGGTTAACATAACAACGAATAATGCTGATAGTGGCTTATGTCTAGTCGACTTTTCTTTGCGTCCAGTCATCGTGATAACAACCAACATGAGTAAGGTTGATATACCAGCCCCTACAGCAGCTTCAGTAAAAGCAACATCGACAGCATCCATCGCAACAAAAAAACTTGCTGATAAAAGGCCATAAATACCCGTGAGCATAACAACGGCAAACAAATCTTTCATGCGAATTATCGCAATGGCGATAACAACCAATAAGCTTAATAATACAATATCAATCAAATAATCGATGAGGTATTCTCCTTTTCTTTAGATTGCCCAAGGTTGTTTGAACCTTTAGGTATAACACCATTATGAAAGGCGGCTTTGGCTAAGACATGACTAGTTGTAGGGCCAATTAACAAGGTGAAAAGCAATATCATAACTAACTTGGCAAAGACTAAAAAATCGGTGCTAAGTATCATAAGCCCGACCAAAATCATGCCAGCACCTAACGTATCGGTAACACCGACGGCATGCATACGAGTATAAAAATCAGGAAAACGCAACAGACCAATACCACCTGAAATACAAAGAAAGCTACCAACGAGTAAAAGGAAGCCACTACTAATCGTTATTAGAATCTCCATTTAAGGTTCCTTTTCTATAGATTTGTTATTGTTAGGTGTGTGTTTAAATTGATTTGTATCCGAGTAACGTAATACCCCAATGACACTGATAAAGTTGATCAGTGCATACACTATGGCAATATCCAAGAATTCAGGCCTGCCCATGACAAAGCCCAATAAAGAAATAAGTAATACCGTTTTAGTGCCAAACATATTGACCGCTAAAATACGGTCATAAAGTGTTGGTCCAGCGATTCCTCTAATAATGGCTAGAATCATGGCGACAAAAATAGCAAGTGTGGCTGCAATTAACATTAGCGTTCCAATAAAGTGACTCGGCGATCCATCTCGCCGACTTCTAATGACTCAATATCCTTATAAAGCAAGGCGTGCACTGTGATTTCGTTGTCTACTAAATCAATTGCTACTGTACCTGGTGTTAACGTTATCGAGTTAGCATAGATAACTTTCCCCATGTCAGTTTGCTGGCTGATTTTGATTTTTTTCAATGTGGGAGAAATACTTTTTTCACCTAACCAAATATGTTTTACCACGGTGATGTTGGCCTTAATAATCTCTTTGATTAGCCACAAATAGTAAGCCAATATTTTGGGTGATAAATATATCGGTTGTGATTCTTGATCAACGACATTCATTTTATGAGTAATGAATAAAATTAACGCGATAGACGCGAAGCCAAGAGATAAAACTAACACGCTATAATGGCCTGAATTCAGTAGCCAAAATGCTGCTAAAGTCAGAAATAAACTAATGGTATGTTTCATTGATAAACCCTTGCGCCATTCATGAGGTAAAAATTAATCGTTTAATCGCGCGACTTGCTTTTTGCAGCACACGATCTATTACACATTCAACATCCATTTGTGTATCTTCGATAACAATATCTCCTTGCTTAACAATTGCTAACGTTAGCCGACAATGAGTACTACTACCCTTAGCATTGGGGACATTCGTGAGTTTTATTGAAATTTTGGCGATATACGGCTCAACTCTCGATAATGTGAGCTGTAGCTTTCGCTGAATTTTGGTTTCTAAATCACCGTTAATATCAACCCCGGAGGATTGGATACTTACCTGCATTATTGCCTTACCTTTTTGGTGTTATCAGCAAATATATTTTCTTATTAGTAAAAGTCGATATCATAAATATCTCGAAAAATAAAAGGTTTATCTGCACAAACACTGTTATAGAATATTACTAAGATCAAAATATTATTTATAAGTATGCATTATTTATAGCTCACTTGTTGTTGTTGGTAAATTCGAATATTATTGTTGTTTTCATCGAAAAAATGGAGTTTTTGAAATATATGAGTCCTCTAAATTACAACCATCTCTTTTATTTTTATGCTGTAGCGACCGAAGGTAGTATCGCCAAAGCCAGTACAAGGCTCAATTTAACACCACAAACCATCAGTGGTCAGCTCACGAGTTTTGAAGATAAAATAGGGACTAAATTATTTGATCGTAAAGGAAAAAAACTTCAATTATCAGAAATGGGGCAATTGATATTTAGCTACGCTGAAGAAATTTTTCAATTAGGTGATGAGGTAACACATATATTAAAAAGAAGGGATCCAGCTCAATGGCATACCTTCACTGTCGGGATAACTGAGGTAACTCCTAAAGTTTTGGCTCATCAATTATTATCGCCAGTTTTAAAAATGAGTGAACGTGTTCGCTTGATTTGCCAAGAAGGTGATCAAAGTAGTTTATTGGCAGATTTGTCTATCAACAAGATAGATTGTATTTTGACGGACCAACCTCTTCAACTGGGTAGCCATGTTAAAGCGTACAATCACCTACTTGTGGAAAGTGGCTTTACTTTTTTTGCTACAGAAACGTTAATAAAAAGTAGTAACAAAGAGTTCCCTCAATGCTTGTCAGATTTTCCTTGGCTTATGCAAGGTAAGAAATCAGCAGTCAGAATGCGCTTATCATCTTGGTTAGAGAAACATAATATATCACCTAATATTGTTGCAGAATTCGATGATAGTGCGTTGATGAAATCTTTCGGTCAAGCTGGATTCGGCGTGTTTAGTAGTCCCACATTAATTGAAAAATACGTTGTTGATAAATACGATGTCAAGATTATTGGTCGTGCAGAGGAAATCAAAGAGCAGTATTATATTATCACTCCGGAGAGAAGATTAAAGCATCCTGCCATTATTGAGATAGTCAATGGTATAAATAAACAATAATATAGCTTGCTTGGTTGCCATTATAGTCAGTGTATTGAGATCGTTTAACGGACGTTTATAAACAATGTCGTGATACCACAAGCACGCTAGTGTAGGTAACCTGAATTCTGGATAAGCAGCACTTACTCAATATTCCCCTTTATTCGATTCTCAGCGTTAAAACGTCGATAAATAACCCGTTATTCATAAACGTTTTGCCTTGATAATCGAATAAATTTAAACATTGAGAGAGTATATCGCTACGTCAACTTGTAAATTCATTATTAATAATCGTAAGTTATTGTTTTAATTTGAAAATTAAGTGCTTACTATCCAAGATTCAGGTTAGTTAATATGGTATTAGCAACAGACTTTAGCGGCTTATTGGAGGTAAACCACTTTCAATTAAAAGTCTTTATATGGTTATTACCAATCGTCGTAAATATCCAATGCTCCTGATAAAAAGTGTCGAGTGCCCCTTTTTTGACTATGTGAGTTTTGTCTTGTTTTTTCATCTTCTTCTTCTGTTATTTTGTTATTACTATCTTTTTTTAGATGCTTATCAATAGGCTGTTCTTGTTGTATTAATTTTTCTAGAACATTTTCTTTTAACCAGATTCCGTGGCATTTTGGACAATCGTTAACTTCAATGGAAAAACGGTTGCTGACGGTTAAAGAGACTTGACATTGAGGACAGATCATTACATTACCTTTATGGTTAGATAGATGAGTAAATTTTAAGCTAACACGATAAGTTGGTAATATATATTCGAATATTCATTCCTTTTTATTCGTATTTTACGAATGTAGCTAAGAAAGGTAAAGACAAAGATATACGTAAATTAAATCTGAAAATTATAGATGTTTATTTCATTTAGACTTCAAAAGAGTAGCAAACTTTAGATAGTTATTGACACCTTTTGTGTGGTGGCGTTATGCATATCAAAAAATACTTGCATCCCAATCACTTTTGGAAACCATGATTATACCAGCCAAAAAAATAATATTATTACTCGTGACTCACTCTCTAATTAATTTTTAAATTCATAGATAAATTTGTGTAATGTAATCAACTGAACACTATCAATACCATAGTACCGCTCTATGGTGCTTAGGGGGCGAAAGAGCAATAGAATACAGTTTATTGCTCTAAAAATCAGGTCGGCTTTATGGCAAAATTGATCATTAGTTCTATCTTACTTTGACAGCATTAGCGATTCAATGCGGCGTCAAGGTTCGGTAGCGTAATAACGTCACCGGCAAGCAAGTTATCGATATGGATGTCACCAATCCTAACTCTTACCAGTCTTAAGGTGGCAAAGCCCACAGCTGCTGTCATTTTTCTTATTTGACGATTCTTACCTTCATAGAGCGTGATAGATATCCAGCTAGTAGGGCCATGTTTTGGATCGCGAATTTTACGACCACGAGTGGGAAGTTTCGGCTCACCGTCTAGCTTGAAGATTTTACAAGGCAGGGTTAGATATTTAATGCCATTGATAGCAATCTCAACACCATTTTGCAGCTGTAACATTGCTTCTATAGTGATCACTCCATCAACTTGTACGTAGTACTCTTTTCCTACCGCTTTGTTTCTGACTTTGTAGCTCATCATACCGTCGGTTGTCAGTAACAATAAGCCTTCGGAGTCGTGATCTAATCGTCCAATTGCCATGGTTTTTTCGGGGAAGTTAAATAGCTCACCTAGTAGATGTTTTTTCTTTCGTACTTCGGGTACAAACTGACTTAAAAAACCGTAGGGTTTGAATATTTTGAAGTGCTGGTGACCTTGACCTTGGCTTGGCTCAGTGAGTTCAATTAAACTGGTTTGGTTAGTGGTTGGCATGAATCAGGGTCTTGATCGTACAGTTTGAGTGGTATGGTATTATACGGTTAGTTTGGGTTAGATGCACTGCGCCTTTTCAGTGTTATGGTTGAGTGAAATTGAGCACCATTTAATTGCTTTCCAATCAGTTTGAATGAGGAGCGATTTAACTTGCTCACTCAGTGAAAGTGAAAAGTATTAAAGGCAAGTTATTGATAAGGGAATAACCCTCATCAATAACTTGCTCTGATTTCCTAGTTTAGTTCTGAAACTGCATTTTGAACTGTAATGGGTATATCTATTACAAATTAAAAAGCTGGTCTATTTTTGCAATAATCGGATTAGCGCCAAAACTGTGATTGGACAATACTGAAATGACATAATCACTATCCAAATGAATGTTTAATTGTGAACTTACCCCTGGGAAAGCACCATTGTGCCCTATAACGCGTTTACCATTTTGTTGCCATACACCAAAGCCAAAACCGTATTGACTTGCACCAAATTCTGTTTTTGCGGTAATAGCTTTGTCAGTCATCGCCTTGCTTAATAGTTTGTAACTCAACAATGCCGAAGCAAACTTATTTAAATCGCCTACGGTTGAATAACCTCCACCAGCAGGTCCTCCTTTTTTATCGTGAATAAAAAGGTTGTTTCGCCAAGTATTTTGTTTACCATAAAAAGAATAACCAATAGCTGCATTTTCTACAGGAAATTGTAAGTCTAAATTAGCGGTTCGGGTCATTTTTGCCGGAGTTAATACTACTTCTTGGGTATACTGATCGTAAGTTTTCCCCGTAGTCTGTTCAATGATCAGACCGAGTATAAACATACCATCGTTACTGTAACTAAAGCGACTACCTGATGTGAAATTAAGAGTCATGTCGATAATTTTAGTCATACATGTTTGCCAATCATTCACTATCGATATGTCGCCTTTATCGCAGTCTATTCTGCCAACACCAGACGAGTGAGATAACAAATGTTGCAGCTGTATTTTTTCAAAACCAGTTGCTTTTCCTTTTATTTTTAGTAATTTATTTATGTCATCGGTTAATGATATTTTACCGGTCTCAACCAGTTTTAAAATGGCTATACTGGTAAACATTTTGTTCATTGACCCCAAGTTGAATCGGGTTTGAATGGTATTATTACTCGAAAATCGCTTGCTCGCTTGGCCCGCGGCTTTTTCAATTAGTACGTTATTCCCTTTGGTTATCATTACACTCCCTGAAAAAACACCTGACTCGCTAAGTGTATCTATGTATTTTTCCAGTTGCTCAACAGCGACCTGCTCCGTTAATATTGGTACAGATGCCAGAGTTGTATTTTCAGTAGTCTCTATTCGAATACTGCTTATTTTATGTGGTTTACTCTGGGTTACCGACAAACTAATTTGATACCAAAGATCGGTGTTTTTTGATTTTACCGTTACCTGACTATTTATTGTGCCCTCTCTACTATCGACCATTTCAATAGAGTGAAAACGAAGTGAACCATGAAAATGACTTTCTGCAGACAAATAGTTGGTATACATATCTCTACCAACTTGGTCTAACGTTTCTTGGCTAAGGTTCGTTAATGTAAAGTGCTTAATGGTGTCGTAATTGTTGCTACTCATCGCATGCAATAATTTATCAGCCATCAACTTAGATTCTGCTGTTGAGGTTTGCGCATAAGTTGTGGATGTTAAACAAAAGAGTAGAAAAACTAAAGTCATGCGAAGGTGTGAATTAATCAAAGTGTGCTTCCTAAATATAGAATAAATAATTGAACGCTATTTATTGACAATTGTCTTAAAAAGTCGATGATGTAGACGATATTTTTATGTGATTAATTTGTTAGGCTTTGTTTTAAAAGGACTGTAGCTTGTTAAGCCAAAATCGTAATACCGAATTCTCCCAAAAATCATTTATATTAAATGATCGTATTGTTGACCCAGTTAAAGGATTAATTTGGATTGATGGCCAGTCTCAATCCATTGAACCTAAAGTAATGAGTGTATTAGTTGTACTTGCATCAAAGCCTAAAGAGCTTTTTGAACAAGAAGAGCTATTTTCTTTAGTTTGGCCAAATTCAATTTTTAGCCCCGGCTCGCTGCGTCGTTGTATTGCTGCAATACGGAAAGTTGTTGATGTAAGCAATGCTGAAAGTAGTGTTGTTGTTACTCACCCTAAAAGAGGTTACAGCTTAGATGTAATTCCTGTTGAAATTATCAATAAAAAATTCCCCCGCCGTTTTTATAAAACTGTGCTGTTAATTATTACTTTATTGATATTCACATTGGCAGTAATTACCAATGTTAACTTTAATAGTAGCCTTATTAAGATCACCGAGATGGAGCCGATTACGGTATCTGAACATGAGGAATTTAATGCAAAATTTTCTTCAACCGGGAAATACATTGCGTATATTCGACAATTAGAAAGTGGCTATTATAATCGTGAAATTTGGATAAAAAACAGAGAGTCAGACCAAGATATTAAGTTAGTAGCTGCCAAAGGCAGTATTGACGATTTTAGTTGGGACCCAACATCAGACAGGGTACTTTTTGCAATAACTCAAGGCAGTAAAGAAATTTGGCAAGTTGTTGATATTAAAAATAACGACACAAGTCAATTTGTTCATGAAATAAATGATGGTCGTCGCATTGGCTCTATTCAATGGGGACTCAATGGCAATATTTATTATTTATTAAAAAAGAAGAAATATACACAACTAATCTCATTCAATACGATAACAAAAAGTGAACAAGTATTATCTACTTTTGATTATGAGTTCATGCCTTATCGACTGAGTTTGTCTATTAAAGGTAATCAACTTGCTATTGCTGGTTTCAATAAAAAAGCAATAACCGTAATCAAGCAATTCAAAATAACAAAGGGGGAAATCAAACACCTTATTACATTGAACGAAAATTGGTATTTTTTGGCATGGCACCCATCAAAAAATGAATTACTGTTAAGCGATGGTCGAGAGTTGAGTATTGTTACGGCTAACGGTAATTTAGTTCCTATAAATTTTGAAAACTTTGATTTTATTCGTTACCCTCAATTTGATCCCAATGGTAAAGGTATACTACTTAGTCAGGGGAAATTTGATATTGATGTAAGTACAATGGAGTTGGGGCTCTCTAAGCAACAACATAAAATTATTAACACCAATACAGTCGACCGAGCAGCGTCCTTATCACCAGATGGCTCTTCATTGGCCTTTATTTCTCATCGTAAAGGGTTTCCACAGCTTTATTTATTTGATATTAAAGATAAAAAAATTCGATTGATTTATCACAACCACAAAAAGCTTTTAGGTATTTCTCCGCCAATATGGCATCCAACAAAGATGATAATTGCATCGGCAAATTATGACTCTCCATTCACTATAACATTAAACAATGACAGCATAAGCATTGAGGAAATCAATCAACCAGTGGGTGCGCCTATCGCATGGAATCTGCAGGGAAGTTCCATACTAGTTAAGAAAATATTAAACAATGAGGTTTATAACTTTTCATTAAAGAGCAAAAGCTTAACGGAAAAAATAAATCTTACCAAAGGAACTCCACTGCTTGGAATAAATGGCGAAATGCTGATTTTGAAGAATAATTTATTAATGAAAATTAATAAAACAGGGAAATCGACCTTAGTTTTCTCGTTTGAAGGTAAGGTTATCAATGTGATCCAACAGCAGCAGCAATTATACATTGCGATGAAGAACGAGAAAAAAAATGTTTTGTGGCATTTTGAATTGAAAAACTCCGCTTTGAAAGAGTTAGGTGAACTGCCTGAAAATATTGACCGTATTTCAGCAGTCCAGTCAAATGTCGTTACTTTTGAAACGAGTCAATACGCCAAAGACATTATTTACTTGCATACTAACTAAAGGCTCCTATATTTATAGCAATCTCAAAATTATACAGAGTCAGATATTATCGGCATCAATTAATACTGGGATCGTGTTCATTGAGATAATGTATTTGAAGTAACCTTTAAACTTAGATGTAAAGACTACAAAAAAGTATAAAGGTTATTAATAACTAGAGTTGAGGTTATTTAACCCAGCTGCTCACGATTGTGTTTGCTAGTAAAATCAATTACTGGCCCTGTTGGAATAATAAGTGTTGGGTTAATGGTTTCATGACTACCGTAATAATGCGCTTTAATATAATCTATCGCGACTGTGTCAGCGATACCTTCAACTTGATATAAGTCGCGTAAATAGCCCCAGATATTTGGGTAATCAACAATGCGACGTAGGTTACATTTAAAGTGACCGACATACACTGCATCAAAACGAACTAAGGTGGTAAATAAACGCCAATCAGCTTCGGTAATGTGACTTCCGGTTAAATAACGACGATCAGTAAGGCGCTCTTCAATCGTATCAAGGGCATCAAATACTTCGACAACCGCTTCATTATAAGCTTCCTGGGTGGTGGCAAAACCGGCTCGGTAAACACCGTTATTAATGGTTGGGTAAATAAACTCATTCAGTTCATCTATTTCAGCCAATAACTCTGGCGGAGAAAAATCTCCAGATAATGCCCCTATTTCATCAAAGGCGGAATTAAGCATGCGAATAATTTCTGGCGATTCATTACTAACAATAGTGTTTGTTTTTTTATCCCAAAGAATAGGTACTGTTACTCGGCCAGTATAATCTGCTTGCGCTGCAGTATAAATTTCATGGGCGTTCGTAGCATTAAATATAGGGTCGGCAATAACACCTTCACCCGGTGCGAAAGTCCAGCCTTCAGCACCCATATAAGCATTAACTACTGAGATTGAAATCATCTCTTCTAAACCTTTAAGTTTACGATAAATTACCGTACGGTGTGCCCAAGGACAGGCTAACGAAACATATAAATGGTAACGATTCGCTTCGGCTTTAAATCCGCCAATGCCTGATGGACCTGCGCTACCGTCTGCGGTGATCCAGTTACGAAAACTGGGTGCTTTACGTTCAAAACGGCCACCTGATGATTTAGTGTCGTACCATTGGTCTTGCCATTTACCTTCTACTAATAATCCCATGTCTGTTCTCCAAATGTTTAATAAAAATTGGTTAAGTTGTATGTTATTTATATTGCCTGGTTAGCATGATTTTCTAAGCTTGAACCCTAGAAAAGTCCACGTTGATAATCAAAATAAGCTTGGCGAATTTCAGCTTGGCTGTTCATGACAAAAGGGCCACCACGTGCCACTGGCTCGTTTAATGGTTTGCCTGCTAGTAATAAAAATCGGCTGCCTTGCTCCGTGGCACTTATGTTCACTTGTTCACCATCACTAAGAATGCCAAGGTTTTTAGCGGTAAGTCTTTGACCACTATTACCCTCTGAGTCAATGATAGTGATACTACCCTCAAGCACATAAATAAAGGCGTTATGTCCCATCGTTATTGCTTGGCTAAAGCCAGTGTTTTTCGGCAAATTAATATCCATATAGGTCGGGAAAACATAATTATTTTCAACTGGCCCGATAGTGCCTAGGTCTGTTTTTCCGGCAATCACTTTAATCGTTGCACCACTTTCTTGTTGCTCAATCGCAATAGTATCGGGGGCATATTCTTGATAACGCGGTTCAGACATTTTGGCACTGCGTGGCAGGTTTACCCACAATTGAAAGCCCTTTAGCAAACCATTTTCTTGCTCCGGCATTTCAGAATGTAATATTCCGCGACCGGCTGTCATCCACTGTACGCCGCCAGGTTCAATAAGCCCTTCATGTCCGGCATTGTCTTTATGACGCATTTTGCCATCAAGTAAATAGGTGACGGTTTCAAAACCACGATGTGGATGTTCAGGAAAACCACCGATGTAATCTTGTGCTTGATCACTTTCAAAACAATCGAGCAGTAAAAAGGGGTCTAACATATTCAATTGCGGTGAGCCAATAATGCGCGTTAACTTAACGCCATCGCCGTCTGCGGTATCCATTCCCAAAAATGTTTTCGTGAGTGTTCTATTTTTCATGTTCAACTCCTACAAATAAAGCGAAATTGTTGGTAACTTAGCCGGCTATTTTACGGCGATTATCAAGCGCATAAGCACCCGGACCTTGAGCTACTAATATTAAAAAACCACCCGCGATTGAAATATTTTTCATAAACATAGTCATTTGCATTTGGTCACTAAAGTCGGCATGAAATAAAATAGCGGAGACGATGCTAAAGCCAGCTAAGGCAAAGGCAACAAGTCTGGTTTTAAAGCCAAGCATAATGGCAAGACCACCAATCACTTCTAATGCAATAACAAGTGGCAGTAACATGCCTGGTACACCCATTGCTTCCATATAACCTTGCGTACCTGCATAACCAGTGATTTTAGTTAAGCCCGCCATAAAAAACATACTGGATAAAAGTACTCTACCTACTGGTGCGCTAATTTGTTGTGCTGTTTTTATATTGCTGTTTGTCATGGTGTTCTCCAAATTTAGTCATTATTTATTTTGAGAGTTAGTTAGGCCAGTCTGCTTTGATTGGTCTGTTTTAATTACTTACTCAACTTGATATTAAGTTTACTTGTTGACTAAATTTCAATAAACAGTGATATTTGTAAATGATAGTTCTCTAAAAGTGAACAATAGGGGCGAAGTAGGGTATGGGACAACTAGAAGATATGGCGTTACTGGTGCGCATTGTTGATGCAGGCGGCATAGGCAAGGCGGCAGAACAGTTGAATATGGCTAAGTCTGCAGTCAGTAAACGTCTTAAAGAATTAGAAAATAGACTGGGTACGCAATTGTTGTCGAGAACGACACGTAAATCAGCACTGACTGAAGCGGGCTCGTTATATTATCAACGGGCGATAACTATTATTGATGAAGTTGCCGAGCTTAATGCCCAAACCCATGGGGTGAAAAAGTCGTTGTCAGGTACGTTAAAAATTACCATGCCATTGTCTTTTGGTTTATTGCATTTAACACCAGTGATTGATGAGTTTTCTCAGTTGCATCCTAAGTTGAATTTACAAATAGATTTTGTTGATCGCCATATTGATTTATTAGCCGAAGGTTATGAATTAGGCATACGCATTGCCGAGTTAAAAGACTCCAGTCTGCAAGCTAGACGATTAACCCCTATTAATCATGTGTTATGTGCTAGCCCAGATTATATTGAAAAACATGGCAGCATTGAAACATTAGCCGAGCTCACTAACCATGATTATTTACAATACGGTAATCTAGGTCAAACGAGTAATGCTCAAAGTAAAATTGTACTCATTGATGTTGATAAAGTAAGTCACACAGTACAACTAAATACGGTGATGAAAGCGAATAATGGTGATTTTTTAAAGGAAATGGCTATTAAAGGTAAGGGACTGTGCTACATGCCTAACTTTATTTCGTACCAAGCGATACAGGCAGGACAGTTAGTACCGGTAATGAACAAGTACAAACTACCTATGCTGCATGCTTATGCGGTCTATCCGCAAACACGCTTTTTATCAGAGCGCTGTCGAGCGCTTATTGATTTTATTGCTCAGCGCTTTGGTGATAATCCCTATTGGGATGATTGTTAAGCTTTACTTTTATGAACAGACCATTGTGAATAAATTACTGAACAAACCATCTGGCGATATTACTGATTAATGTTGGCAGAGAACCCAGTGGCTCAACAATCATGTTATTCAGTGCTATTTTAGTGGGTTTATGCGTTTGTTGAAGTTTTGTGTTCAACGTCGCTAAATCTATTGGCATTAAAGGTAAAGGGGACTCATCGGGTTGATAAATAGTGCCTACGTCATAATATTCACCCGCTTTATTGGTCATTTCAATATGTGCGCCTAATATAGCGCTCACCGTATGATTATCAGTAAATTCAAGTAATCGCGCGATACTGTTTTTATAATCATGCCAATCTTTGACATAAACATAGCCAGGGTAGAATGTATCGCCAGTAAGTAACCATTGTGTTTGTGCATCGTAAATTGAAATAGCTTCCTCTTGGTGGCCTGGTGTTGGAAGAATAGTGATGCTGCGCCCGCCCAAGTCAAGTTTAATTTGCTGTGTAGGCCATTCTTTAAAAGCAAAAAAATCTTTCATGGCGGTGTTATTAGTCGATACCACCGTGGTATTGGATTTACCTATAAATTGAGCGTCGGCACCATAATGATCGCTGTGGCTATGTGAATGAACGACTAATATTTCACGTTCATGTTTGTTATCTTGAGTAGCATGTTTTTTGTTTAAAGATTGTATTGTTTTATAGAGTGGAAACTCCTTAACATCCTCTGTTGCGCCCGTATCCACGACCAATATTTTCTCATCACCAATTAAGACATAAATGAAAGGGGCTTCATAACTTAGGCATTTGTTTTGGCGCAGTACATAACTGGATTCATCATATTGAAATACTTCAATTGCCGGATCTTTGTTAGTTTTGCAATCTTGTGAACCATGAATCCATTGTTTTTGCTGTAATGAAGCGAGCAAGTGAGCAGAGCTTTCATTAGGTATACTTTTTGTCTGATTTGATTCGTGTGCTTGTACCTTGCTTACTAAAGAAAAGGTTAACAATATTGTTATTAATACGGTATTTTTCATAAAACTTCCTATAAAAATATGACTAAGTTGAGTCTTTGTTATTACATTGGAAGTTTTATGCCAACAATTGATGAGTTTATTTTTACCTAATAATCAGTTACTTAGTTTGTTTGGTAAAAGAAGGGCGGTTAACTGTGTTCGATTTTGTCCTTTATATGTTCGAATTTAACGCTGCCCTTATAGATTTACTCGAGTAGTGCTATTTTTTCATTAACTTAATTGCATTCGCTGTCATACCTTGAACGCCAGTTAAAATAGTCGGCTTCGTATCGGGTATAAACTGTTCAGAGTGAAGCGTAGGTAGTGCCTTATTTTGCTCTTTTGCAACTTTATACTTTTGAGAATTCACCGCACCTAACCATAATAAGGTACTTGGAATTTTCTCTTTAGTACGACCAAAGCGAGAGAAATCTTCTCCTGCCATCACAGGAACGACGGCGACAACATTGTTTTTTCCTATTGCTTGCGCTAGGTTATTAACGACTTGTTGGGTAAATTCAGGTTGGTTATATACTGAAGGAGTATATTCTTCTTTAACGATAACTTCAGGCAATAGATCGTCCGGCATACCTGCCGTTCTGGCTACTCCGTGACTTATTTCTTCAATTCGCTTTAATAAAAAGTCACGAGATTGATCAGAATAAGAGCGCACAGTTAACTGAAGTTTAACTTCGTTGCTAATGATGTTGTGTTTGGTGCCACCATGTATAGAACCAACGGTAATTACTGCCGATTCAAGTGGCGACATTTCACGGCTGATAATGGTTTGCAGTTTGACTATTATTTCTGCTGCTATCACCACAGGGTCTTTGGTTTTGTGTGGGTAGGCGCCATGTCCGCCAATGCCCTTGACGCTAATATCAACGGAGTCAACATTCGCCATCGCATAACCTTTGACATAACCTACTTTCCCCGCAGGTAAATCTGCAGAAACATGCATGGCAATGTTGTAATCAGGTAAAGGAAAATTTTCAAATAAACCTTCAGCTAACATTTGTTTTGCACCATAACCTACCTCTTCACCCGGTTGTGCAATTAACATCAAGGTGCCTTGCCAATCATCTTTATATTTAATCATTTGCCTAGCAGTACCAAGTAATACCGTCATGTGCATGTCATGACCACAAGCATGCATTACAGAAACAGTATCTCCTAACTCATTTATTGTGGTGACGGTACTTGCATAACTGACGCCTGTTTTTTCTAATACCGGTAACGCATCTGTATCAGCTCTCAACATTACCGTCGGCCCGTTGCCATTTTTTAAAATCGCAACTAAACCCGTTTTAGCAATGCCTTCGGTAACATCAAAACCGTAGCCCTTTAATTCTTTCGCTAAATATTTAGCTGTTTTAAATTCATATTTTGATAACTCAGGTGTTTGATGCAGGTGATGATAAATTTTTTCCAACTGCGGCATATCACGCTGAACTGATTGGGTTAGTTCATCGGCGCTGAGTGTAAAAGGTAGGCTTGTCGCAAGACAAAGCATAATTAGTGGGTATATTTTCAAAATGTTACTCTTATTTTTATGATGTCTATTTTAATATATCATTGTTGTTTTAATAAACAAACGCGCTTTATATCGCTTTTATTAAGTATTGTTTAAGTATTGCTTATGAAGTTTTAGCTTTTAAGTGCGCTTGAATAATTGGCATTAATTCTTTAATCAGCTTAATAACATTATCGCTCGATTGATTTAATAATACCCAACCATCGGTACCCATCACTTCAATTGTAATAATGTCTATTTTTGCAGAATCAATTTTTTCGTTATTCGATAAACCGGATAGACGAAAGATTCCTAAATCTGTATTAAGTCGACTTATGTTAAAGTTATGCATGTAATCTCAGTTAAATATTCGTTGTTCGTACTTCTTTTTCTCCGTGAAAAGCATCGTACAAGCTAAGATGAGCTTTTTGAGAAAAGGTATCTGCTCTTATCGGGTATTGAGAAATCCAATCAATAAGCATGGTTAGATTAGTATTTTGCGCTTCAGCTGTTTCATATTTATGGGGTTCCCAAGGCCGATGTTGAGCATTGATAATGCACTCTGCTACCGGTAAGTTTAAAAAGATAACTTTATCTGCTTTATCTATACATAATTGCAATAAATCAGCATAACAGCCTTCAACTACCCAGTTTCTATTTATCTTGATGAAATTATCGATACTCTTTTTTGACTCAACAATCGATGTTCTTGTTGGTGGTGATGTCGCTTGCCACGCTATGGTATCTAAATCCAAATGAGCTAAATTACTTTCAATACTCATCTTTTTAGCTAATGTTGATTTTCCTGAACCGGAATTACCAAATATTAATATTTTACTCAAAGCTTGACTCCAGATTAATCTATAAATAAAGTTTGCAACTCATACTTGTTTGTTAAAAATAACTTTACCTGATGAGTTAACCATAAAAAGAGTTTAATTGTTGATGTTAAAAAAGGTTTTGTTTTCCGTATTGTTTTATTTATTGGCTAATAGTGCTTCAGCACAATGGGTTAAAAATAGTTTTCAGGTAATGGGCACCCAAGCCCATGTTGAGTTTTGGTTAGATACGCCTGAACAAAACAACAATACTTCTGAGCGATTGATTAGATTAGTGCAACAAGAGATGAACCGTATTGATAAGGCTATGAGCCCTTATAAAACAAAGAGTGAATTGAGCTTAGTGAATAACAAAGCCGGTAGTGAAGCCGTTACCATTAGCAGTGAGTTATTTAAGTTATTATATGAATCGCAACAAATAGCCGAACTGAGTGATGGTGCTTTTGATATCACCTATGCATCAGTTGGTTACCAATACGACTATCGAAAAAAGCAACGGCCAGATCAAGCATCTATTAAACGTTCACTGGAAGCGATAGATTATCGCGCCGTTGTTTTAGACCCCAAAAAGTCGACAGTTCGTTTTAGTCACCCTGAGGTAAAGATAGACTTAGGAGGTATTGCAAAGGGTTATGCAGTTAAACAATGTACCTCATTGCTACAAGCAGCCGGAATAAAACATGCATTGGTAAGTGCCGGTGGTGATACTGGCTTGTTAGGGGATCGCCGTGGTAGGCCTTGGTATGTTGGTATTAAACATCCTAGAGCAGAAGATAAAACCGCAGTGCAATTACCATTAAGTGATGAAGCCATTTCTACCTCGGGTGATTATGAGCGCTATTTTATTGAAAACGGTGTGCGTTATCATCACATTATTAATCCTAAAACCGGAGATTCGGCCAGAAAAGTTGTCAGTGTTTCTATTATTGGTAAAGATGCGACTTTTGTTGATGCACTTTCTACCACTGTTTTTGTGAAAGGGTTAGCAGCAGGTATGGCATTTATTGACCAATTACCTGAATATGAAGCCATTATTATTGATAACCAACAAACCTTACATATGTCGAAGGGCTTACAGCAGCAATTGTGGTAAGCTTTAGTCTTTCGGTAAGCTGTAGTACTGCATTGAACCTAACTATAGCTCTGGCTTTAACGAGTTAGACAATAGGTTGAAACGCTGTCAGTGAATCTAACATAGTCACGTTACCTAAACCTTGTCGTGGTGCTACCGCATTAAATTGCGCTTGCTCGCCATGTAATGCCATGTAGTTAAGTAATACTGTTTCCACTAACAAGTTAACGTTATTAGCTGACGGAGCCGATGCGGTCTCTACAGAGGCATCTGGGCGCATAAAACCAAGTTGTTGTTGCCTTGCCATCTGGTCGGTATTACCGCCCATCAATTGAGGTCGGCCTGAGGGATTAAATACTAAGAAAAATGATGCCCCGGTTGAGGAGTTATCGCCAGTCCACTCACCTTTACCTCGACCTTCAATAGAATCATCTATACGGCCATTACTGGCAACAGAGCCATCACTAAAAACATACATCATTAGTGGCATATTACGACGGGCAGCATATTCTAGGCATGCGCCCATGCAGCGTCCAGCGCGTAAATCCCTTAACTCGCCTGTGCCACGTTCACCGGTATGGTAATCAAATCCACCCATAGTGACAGTACCTGCACCAGAGAAACCATTAACGACTAATTTCATGATAGAGGCAGTTTTTTGGAATTCTGCTTCAGAATCAAATTCATTTAAATTGAATATGCCGCCAGGACCAACGATATCAGGATCTAACAGCGGGTTTAATGTTGAGGGATCACCAAAGCGATCGGCTAAATCAGCACTTTTAACATAACCACAATTGACTAAATCTTTAATAACGTCATCACGAGTGACTTGGCTGTTAACGGATGCCATTTTGTGGGCGCTAATTCTTTGTATGCTTTCCATAACTGCGACAGAGTCAGTTTGCGACAGTAAATTAAATAAATCACCCACATCCACTAAACCTGTAACATCGGAAGGGCGATCAATCTTGGTTGGGCGTTTACTTAAATCGATGAAATTTGCTGCTGACATTGAATTGCCACCAGAGTCAGTATTACGTGAGCCAACTAACGGCATTAAGGAACCATCGGAACCGGCCGCAGCTATCGCATACATTGGATTATGTGGGTTGTTAGCGGTATCGTTATCAGAACGAGAAGGAATAACCGCACCATTAATACGCGCTCTGGTTTCTGATGACGTTTTCTCTAAAATACCGCGTAAAAATGGTGAGTCTGAATGAAAGGCTAAGCCAAGTTCGGTATTAATAAAATCAGAAAGACCAGTATTGGGATTGGCAATTGATGGTGTCATATCACCAGGTAAACCGAGTTTGTTGTAACCTGCCGTTGATAAGAAGTCTTGTTGACCACCTGCGCCACCCACTAAGACATTAGAGCCAGCGATATTAGCACCACCAGCCAAATCAAAACTAATAAAGGGGATTTTACCTGCACCTTGCACGCTAATGCCACATGACGCTCTTAACGCTTCTAAATCAGGAGAAAGTGTTGCATTCGCTTTATTAGGATTAGCAAATAAGCTTAATAAGGATAAACCAGCAACGGCATGACCGCCTTTACGTAAGCCTGTTGATATGAAATCACGTCGTGTCATCGGTTTTCTATGATCAGGGAATAATAAAGGACTGTCTGGATGCAAGTGTTTTGGTTTAGTCATTTTATTGTCCTTTGATTTTCATTATCGAGCTAGTTTTCTGAGTGAAAACAGCAAGAGTCATTATTTTAATTGCCATTATTTCAACTGGTATTATTTCAACTGGTATTAGAAATTTGATTAACATAATAAGTCCCCTTTACTGTACTAACATCACAGCGCTAGCCAATACAGCGGCGCAACTGGCTTTAGCAATTGTTTTTGTTCGCTCTCCAGTACACTCACCATCACAAACCGATAATCGGGTAATTAAACTATCGAGTTCGTTATACACTTGACTATTGTTCGGCTGTGTTGCCACGTTCAGGGGCATCAATTGTGCTAATAGCGGTGTTAATAAATTTGTTCGATTGCTGGCACTTAAAGCGATACTCGGTGCTTGAGTGAAGTCTACTTCAGCAAACCAAACATTAGTTATGTTGTTATCTTCAATTGCGGTATCACAATAGGCAATGGCTAATTGCGTAACGCCCATTTGATGCGCTGAGATAAAGGTCTCAATATTTTCAATACTGGGTAGTTGATGTTTAACGAGTTGATAGGTATTGAAAACTTTTTCCTTATCTTGAGTTACGCCTGTTAACGCACTCATACTGTGGTTAATTTCGGCAAAATTTCTAATACCAATGTGTGAACTTATCGTGGTTGCGGCAACTTCATCGGGCGTGGTGAAGTTTCCCGGGACCGTCACATTGTTATGCTCACCAATTTGTTCAAAGCTTAAGAAAAACTCGTCTTGATTAGGCCCCTTTTCTAGGCCAATAATCGTACCTAAAGTCGAAATACTTAGCGGCTCGGCTAAACTTTGTCCGTTGCTAATTGACAGGTCGATATTTTCATATGCTTGCCCTTGAGCACTTTCTTTACCGTTTAGGCCAAGGCGTAAACCTTTCAAGTTAAAAGAGCTTGATACTGGGGTTCCGTCGATATTGACTATGGCCGCATTGTTAAATAAATAGCTGTAGTTATCATATTGACTGACTTCAAACATAACGTAAGTATTGGCCAAATTAACTAACTCGCTTACCGAAAATAGTAAAAAGAATTTCTCACCAACACCGACATCATAATTTTGTTGGATGTATTCAGGCGCTAAAGCTCGGTTATAAATTGCCAGTAAACGAATATCGCCTTGCCATTTATGCTGATTTGACGCTTCTTTCCCTAAGATGAGCGCAAAGCTGTCATCCCAAGAGGCCAAGGGGGCGATATCTTCGTCAGTTACTGCAATTAAATTACCATTAACGTAGATGCGTCGACCCGTTGTTGCATTGTAAGTGATGACGACGTGTTGCAAAGTTGCTTGTAGTACTTCATCTGCGTCAGGGGTGCTTAATGCGGGATCACCATTGGCCGTTGAGTTTTGTGTGCGTAATGAAAAATCATAGTTATATTGCGTTTGCCCTAACATGAAGTTGCGATCATTATCACCAGCAGAATAAGTGATAATGCGAGCAGGACCTTCTTGCACCACATTATTGGGGGTTAACCATGCTTCGACAGAAAACTCACCAGTAGAGGTAATAAGATCATGCAATTTTTTACTGTTAGCGGTACTTGCTTGGGCTTTACCGTTAGCGAAAGATAAGCCCCAACTACCTAACCATTCGATATCGCCTGTTAAGGCAAGGTTGGCAGCAGGAGAAATACCCGAAGTATCATAGGCGATATTGCCTTCGCCGGTTTTAAACTGATATAAAGCAATAATATCTGATTCAAAACGACCACCACTGGACGCGGTGATACCGTCAGTTAAACGCAATGATTTAGATACCACCATGTCAGGCGAAATTTGGTCAACTGCAATCTCATCACTTAAGGCAGTAATTGCGTTTAACATCTCCAAGCTATCGTTTTGACAGTTACTCCAACAGTTATGAAATTCATTTCCTAAACGTATGACGAGTCTTGATTGGGCAGGGTCGTCTAGATTAATCACTTGTTTAGCGGCTTCATACGCCAGTTCAAGCTCGTTACTGGCAAAAAACGGTGATTGGGCAAAATCAGATGACTCGTTATGACAATCAGTACAATATTGTTGAACAATTGGGTAAACATATTCATTAAAAAGGGCGTCATCTGCGGGGAAGTTTTTGCTGGCACCCGGTTCACGAATAACGGGAGCAGATAATTCAATGGTATTGGCAACATTAACTCTATCATCGGCCCATAATTTGACCCACTGTTCCATGGTTTCACCACAAGCACTATCGCTAGCTAACCAACAGTTATGGCCGCCGGCAACTTTTTCGACCAAGCGGGATAACTTTGGATTAGTTAAATCAACCAGTGGGTTCGTTGCCCCATACGCATCATTAACATCGTTTCTACTAGCAAAATAAGGGGCTTGTTCACCTTCGGTATGGCAACTGCCACATTTATCATCGGTTGAAATATTGTCCCATAAATAGGTTTTATATTTTTGAATGTCTTCAGTTGCTGGCGCGGGTCCCGTATATTCGGTAGATTGTGGGTTTTGTGTTTTAGGTGGGTTAGGTTTGACATCACCACCGCCACAACCGCTAAGCGTAAACACTATAGAGAGTATTATTAGGGTGTTATTGGTTAGGTTTCTCACTGTTACTCTCCCATACAGTAGGCGCCGACTTCGGCAAATACCCGTTTAAGCTGATAGTTATTTTGTTTAAACGATGCTGTAGTCGTGCTAATTTGTGATAAATCGGCAGCACTTTCAGCATCACGTAAACAAACAGTATTAAATACTTTTTTTACTTGGCATTGTGCAAATGCTTGGCTATTGGCAAGCTCTTGTCCTAAGGACTTTGCGCCACTGCCTTTACCAGTTAAATTTTCATCCCAACCCAGTTTTTGGTTGATGCCTTCGCGCCAATAGTTTTGCCATTGATCGTCTTTAGTAATAAAGCCGAAAGGAAAGGTTGTTGAATTATTATGATACTTACTTTGAACACGTGTGCCTGTTGTTGAATCGATTTCACCGGTTTTATTGTATGCAATAGAGCCTGTTTCGCCCGTTGGGTCTATTTCACCATCAAAATCATATTCATAATAAGCAAAAGCCTGTGCCAAAGGATCCATACCACTATGGCAGCTTAAGCAGTTATTGATAAACAACCGACTATCGCCACCGGGACTGCGACTGACATCTTGACGTATACGGTCAGGTGATCGAGTATTATCCTTTAATGGTTCTAAGTCAGTACATAAGTGATTAATTAAGGTAAACCTGAGCATGGCTCTATTGGTACCTAAATAGAAAAACTCTTTTGCTGCTGCTCTGCTTGTTAATATACCGGCTGTTGCATTGGCAGGTAGCCCATTTACGCTTGATTGTGTGGTGCGAACTAAGCCAGCCGACAAGTCAATAAATTGATCTTCGAGCGCTTGGTAATGGTCATTGTTATTCGTGTTATAGGTAGGTAAATTTAAACCTTGTTTACCGACATAAATCAAATCGCTTTGTAAAATCTCTCTAAAATCAACATCATCTCTGACTGCACCAATCACAGTGGCACTGTAATCATTTAATGGTGCAAAAATATCTTGTTCAACATTGGTCCATGGCGTAGCAAATAACTTAAGTGTTGTGGAATAAAATGCCGGTGTTTCCATGGCTTTATAGGCCGCTTCAAGCGGTTTATTATCATTCAGTAAAGTCACCATCTCTAATAAGGTACTTTCTGATGCTGGAATCCCCGTTAATCGGTCATGTAATTGTTTTGCTTGTTCTAACGTTCCTGCATTGGCATATAAGCATAAATTTGAGGCTATAAAGAGCGCAAATAAACGTAGAAAAGTTTTTGATTTTTTATTCGTGAGATACGAAATTAGTCGTATTTTCATGTAGAGTTGCATTTTCATACCCTCTCCTTGGAATTATTTTAGCCAAATATTACTTGAAAACTAACCTTGTAAATCATATGTGAATTATGTGTAACTATTTGTAATTCAATTGGTTATGAAGTTTTCTGTCTTGTGTTTAACCAAGCATTATCAATGGTTGGTCAAATATAAATCAATAAAAAGTATTGAAACACTGAAACTAGACGGCAATAATGTCAAGAAATTTAACACTGGCTAGTTGTTAAAATTATGCGTTTAAGGGAAGTAAATGAGGCCGAAGTTGGGCTATAAAATAATAATAATTTTAGCGATGTTTTTGCTTTCGGCATGTAATACCGACACAGCAATCAGGGACGAAGAGCCTGATCCTGTTTTAGTCGAATACCCTGTCGTTTATATTGAACGAGAACTCAATACACAAGGTGATGATAACGAGTCAATGCCCGTCAGTTTTGATGCGCGTGATCCGGCAAAATTTAATGCCGGTGCTAAATTATTAATTAAAAAAAATGCCTTTGCAGATTCCCCTTCTAGTAGCTTAACTGATAACTTGTTCGCTGAAGAGCAGCGCATCGATGTTCGAGACTTAACCGTATCGGATGATGGCCAAGAAATACTTGTTTCAATTAGAGCCCCCAAAATTGAGAATGCAGACGATGAAGACCAACCTCGTTGGAATATTTGGCGTTATCAGTTAGCAACAAAAACCTTAGAGCGTATTATTACTAGTGAGGTAATCGCCGAGCAAGCTGATGATTTAATGCCCTCTTTTTTACCTGATGGTCGAATTATATTCGCTTCGACTCGACAACGCTTATCACGCGCAATTTTACTCGACGAGGGTAAACCTCAATATACCGCATTAGATGAACGTAGAGATAATGCCACGTTCAACATTCATGTCATGAACGCAGATGGCTCTGATATTAAACAACTGACCTTTAATTTGAGCCATGATTTTTACCCGTTAGTATTGCAAAGTGGCCGGATACTTTATAGCCGTTGGGATGCAATGGGCGGCAACCACGGCATTAATCTTTATAACATGAACCCTGATGGCACAGATAATCAGCTCTCGTTTGGTTGGCATTCTCATCAATTACTCCTTGATGGACAGAATGAAGTTATCGATTTTATTAAACCGCAACAAATGCCTAATGGTGACATTTTAATGTTATTGGCATCACAAGATGAAACAACTTTTCAAAAAAGACCGGTGCTGATTAACATAGAAGACTACACGGATGATCAACAAGCGACTGCCGAATCTGGCGCCCAAGCTAATGCTATAACGGATCTGCTGTTAAGTGATGATTTCAATTTTAATTTTTCATCTGGTTTATCTTTATCGGGTCGATTAAATAACCTTTACCCACTACCTGATCAAAGTGACCGATTCTTGATGAGTTGGGATGTTTGTCGCGTAGTGGTTGATGAAGGAATTAGATCATGCGGACAATTAAGCGAAGAAGAATTAGCTGATGAAACACTTGCACTTGCCGCGCCAATGTATGAATTATGGTTATTAAATAATGCTGAAAATACTCAACAACTTGTCGCTTCAACTGAAGAAGGTGGGGTAATAACTGAAGCGTTAGTGATGCGTCCCTCTGAACAAGCGAAAACCTTTATTGCTGATAAGGTGGTTGGCAATGAATTGGATGCCCAACTAAGTGATGAACTTAGCGCTGTCATTCATATTCGTAGCGTCTATGATTTTGATGGTCTAGATGCGACTATCCAAGCAAACAATCCTCAAGGTATTGCTCGATTAAGTGATCCGTCATTGACGCCAGCAGTAAATCTGCCAGCACGATTTTTACGTATTATTCGCGGTGTGCCTATGCCTCCCGATGAAGTGAAGGATATACCCAATACTGACTTTGGTCGTAGTCGCAACCAATTAATGCGTGAAATTATTGGTTATACCGCTATTCAATCGGATGGCTCGGTGAAAATTAAAGTGCCAGCAAATATCCCGCTAGCAATCAGCGTACTTGATGAAAAAGGCCAACGTATTAATGGCAGGCACAGTCAGTGGCTGACCTTAAAACCAGGAGAAAAACTAGAGTGTAATGGTTGCCATACGGCTAATAGTACTTTGCCACACGGACGAATTGATGCGCAAGCCGCCAGTATAAATATGGGCGCAATGGGCGGTACTTCCTTTCCTCATGCAACGCAAGAAATCATTCCTATGCAAGGGCAGACCATGGCAGAAGCAGATGAAATGGTTAATGGTTTGGCACAATTATCGGCAGATATTTATTATCACGATCTTTGGACTGACCCCAGTATTTCCGTGGTAAATGCGAGTATTGATTATAACTATGACAATCTGTCTACAGCAGCGCCAAATGGTCGTGAATGTTTTGAAAGCTGGACAGTATACTGCCGTATTCAAATAAATTATCCAGAACACATTCAACCGCTTTGGGACCTTCCACGGCAAGTCATTGACGAAGAAACAATGGCAGTGTTAGCGAATAATACCTGCACAAGTTGTCATAACATTATTGATAGTGACACGCTTGCGCAAGTACCAGCAGGGCAATTAGATTTATCTGCTACACCATCGAGTGACCAATCTGCTCACCTAACAAGTTACCGAGAGTTATTATTCAATGACGTCGAACAAGAAGTGGTTGATGGTATTTTGATTGATCGATTAATTGAGGTACTGGATGAAAACGGTAATGTGGTTTTCGAAGTAGATGAGGATGGCGAACTTATTTTAGATGCAGAGGGTAATCCTATTCCTGTGTTAACCACCGTTACAGTCAGGTCAACATTGTCAACGAATGGCGCAAGGGCGAGTAGACGTTTCTTCGACGCTATTAATAACGTCACGCATCAAAATATGTTGACAGATAATGAATTGAAATTATTAAGTGAGTGGTTAGATATTGGTGGGCAATATTACAATACTCCGTTCCATTCACAAGATTAGTTAATGTGTTTACATTTACTGAATGAAACTCTATTTAAGCTTAGGACATCAAGGGAATATGAATATAAAAATAGGATGCTATGTTTAATTACCTAGTAAAAATTATCTTCTTACTGCTCGTTGTTTTAGTCAGCCCTAAGTTATTGGCTGAGTCATCTAAAGCAGCTGTTTTACTTATTGATGTGCCTTTTATTGAATTACATTCTGGCCCAAGTGCAGGTTACCCGGTAGTGCATGTTGTTGAAAAAAATGAAGAAGTAACGGTACTGATTAAGCGCACTTCTTGGCTAAAAGTAAAAGATAAACGTGGTATTGAAGGTTGGCTGCATGAAGACGGTTTATTTGGCTTAAGTCAATATGGTGTCGTGGTAAACCAAAAAGAGATTTTATTAGAAAACTTTCAAAATCGCGATGTTGAGAGTGGTGTGATGTACGGCGATTTAGAAGGTGCTAATTTTTATAATATCTATGTTGGTTATGCTTTTACTCCTGTTTTTAGCACGGAGTTTTCGATTGGTAAAGCGCTTGGTAATATTTCTGATAGCGACTTGATTGAAGTGATGTTGATCAGCCAACCAATGCCAAATTTAATTGTAACGCCTTATTTAGGCATTGGTGGCGGTATTATCAACACCAAACCACATAGCGTGCTCGCAGATTCAGAAAACCGGAAAAGTACTTTAATGAGTGCTGCCGCAGGCATTAAATATCACGTTGCCCGTAATTTTTTATTACGAGCAGAATATAAATTCTCGTTAGCATTAACTGATCGAGATGAAAATGAAGAGATCCAAACATGGAAAATAGGTTTCAGCGTATTTTTTTAACGGCATTTATTGCAGCGAATACGTTAGCAATAGCGACTTTGTTATTACCTCATGCGGCTATTGCTGCAGAAAATGAGAAAACAGCTACTTCGCAAGTGGCAGTCAAAGCCGATGTTGAGCGACGTGAGATATTAGATGATGTACTTGATACCGAAAACTTCGAGTTTGGAGTTCAGGGCGGCATTATCTCAATTGAAGATTTCGAAAGTAGTGGCTGGCTCAGTGCCCATGTTGGTTATCATATTAGTGAATATTTTTATGTAAAAGCGCGTTATGGAAAAGCAAAAGGGGGTGAAACTAGCTTTGAAAAGTTAGTCAATTCAGCGCCCTTGTTAACTGATAAGGAACGCGAATTAACTTATTATGGCCTAAATGTTGGTTACAATTTATTTCCGGGTGAAATATTTTTGAGTAAGGATTTAGTACTCAATAGTGTTTTTTCTATAGAGCTCGGTGGCGGTAGTACTGAGTTTGCCGGAGATGAACAATTTACCGTGAATGTTAGCGCTAATTATCGAGTGTTTATTAATGATTGGGTTGCATGGGATATTGGCATGAGCGATTATATTTTTGATACGCAAATTACCGGTGCATCAAAAACAACACATAATCTAAATTTTGTCACTGGCTTGTCTGTTTATTTCTAATGGCCTTTTTGAGTGCACAGTTGAATAAACGATTTAACATAAAGGAAAATAAATGTTGTTAACACAGTATTTCTTTAAACATGAGTATAAATATACGCGTAAGTATTGCTCTAAAGTTTTTTTGACTGCAGTTGCGCTTGTATTATCAATGAACGTGCAAGCGGTATCTATAGGACAAAAAGCGCCTGATTTTACTTTAAAGAATATGCAGGGTAAAAACCTCAATTTAACAGAGCAACGCGGCAATATTATTTTAGTTAATTTTTGGGCATCTTGGTGTGGGCCATGCCGTAAAGAAATGCCCGTTTTACAAAAATTACAAGATAAATATCAAGATCTAGGTGTTAACGTTTGGGGTATTAACGTTGAACAAGAAAACCAAGCAGGCAAAGATTTTCTTGCGGATTTAGATTTAAGCTTTTCAATTTTTTTCGATCAAACAAATACGTTATCAGCAAGCTACCAAGTAGAAGCGATGCCAACAACAGTGATTATCGATCGCGACGGTGTGGTACGTTACGTCTTTCGTGGTTACAAAGATGGCTATGAAAAAAAATATGCTAAAGCAATTAAAAAGCTCATTAGAGAGTGAGTTACTTAAACTACTCTACATCAAAAACCAAGGATTTTTCTTGATAAAACATATTGTTAAAAGTGCTTTGTTATTTTCTTTTGTCAGCTTGACGGGCTGCGCTAGTTTATCTATTGAGCCGTGGGTAAAACCTTATGAAAGACAAAACTTAGCCGACCCAATTATGCGAACTTCTCGCCATCCTATTGCCAATATGCATGTTGCACACGTTTTAGAAGCTCGGGAAGCTGCACGTGGTGCTGATGGAACAGGAGGCGGTGGTTGTGGTTGTAATTAAGTTTAAAACACCATTTGAAGTAATATTTAAAAGAAGCGTCAAAAAATCCAAACTACATAAGTTACTCACTTTAGCTGTATTAAGCATCGTTACTACCTTAAGCCAAGCGGCAGTGCTAGATCCTGATCGCGTTGATGTGCTTTATCATAATTATGAAGGTGGTGGCATGAAAATAGATGGGCCATCGATTTTATTAAGAAAAAAAGCGACAGAATCTGTCGCTTTCACTGCTTATTATTACCTAGATACTATTTCATCAGCCTCTGTTGATGTGCTAAGTACCGCGAGTCCATACAGTGAAAAACGCAATGAAGGTCAATTAGGTATTGAATACTTACATGACAAAACCATGATGTCGTTTAATATCCGCCAAAGTGATGAAGATGATTTTCTTGCGCAATCGCTAAGTATCAATGTCTCGCAAGATACCTTTGGTGATCTAACCAATTTAAGCATGGGTTTGTCTTATGGTGACAATGAAATCAGACGTAATGGTGATGACAGTTTTGAAGAACAAAGTGAGCAATATCGACTCCGTGCAGGCATTAACCAAGTATTAACGCGCAACTTAACCGCTAACTTAAGTATTGAAGCGGTTGCCGATCAAGGTTATTTGAATAATCCCTATCGTACTGTTAGATATGTAGACAACTCAATACCCTCAGGTGTGGGTTATCAAGCAGAAATTTATCCCGAAACACGTAATTCATTTGCCACTAAATTATCCGCCAGTTATTACTTGCCCTACCGAGCGGCGTTGTTTTTTCATTATCGATACTTTAGTGATAGCTGGGAAATTGAATCGAATGATGCCGAGATAGGTTATCGACATCCCATTGGTGATGCCATTGAACTTGAATTAAAGCTACGTTATTACCAACAAAGCCAAGCTGAATTTTATAGCGATTTATTTGCCTATCAGGATGCGCAAAATTACCTGGCTAGAGATAAAGAGCTGAGTGATTTTGACAATATAACTCTAGGTATTGGCGTAACGTATATGCTGCCGGATAGCTTGTCTTATGGCGATTTACGCTCTGAAGCCACTTTTCAATGGGATTACATTGACTTTAATTACAATAACTTTAGGGATCCTACGGCTGAAGGTGGTATTGGTAATGAACCCTTATATGGCTTTTCAGCTAATGTAGTTCGTGCTTTTTTTAGTATTTACTTTTAACTTTTATATTTAGATAACATTAAGGCTTGTCCAGGTTTTATTTATGAACATGAGAAACTTATCTTTACTGGCTGCTATTAGCATGATGCTTTTTTTTGCAGTGACGCCATTCACGAGTCATGGGGCAGAGGCCGTTAATGACAATGCCACGTTATCGACAGAACTTGAGGACATTAAAAGTCAGGTTTTGCAGCTAAATCGAGAACTGTTTATTTTAGAAGAAGATTTATTGTTTCCTGCGAGTACACAAATTGCAGTTTTTGTTTCGGTTGATGTCGGCCGATTTTTCACCATAGATAGTGTTGAATTAAAAATTAATGAAAAAAATGTGACCGGTTTTTTATATACCGATCGTCAACGCAAAGCATTAGAGAAAGGTGGCATTCAACGTATTTATCTAGGTAACTTAAAGGTGGGTAAACACCAACTCACCGCGATTTTTACTGGCGTTGATGGTGAAGGTCGTGCCGCACAAAGGGCAATCACGCATCAATTTGAAAAAGATGATGAAACAGTGATGATTGAGCTCAAAGTTGAAGATAATGAATCAAGCTATCGCGCTAATGTTCGTATTGAAGAATGGGTTTTATAGCCTGATATGCGTTTTAATCTAGCCGTATTTTTCAAAACCACCTTATTAAGTGCTGTTCTCGCATTCAGCTTTAGTGTGTCTAGCTGGGCAGAAGCTGTTGATAAAGATTTCGAAGATAAGTTATATCGTCAGGCGTTATATTTTTATTTTACTGGGAATTATAGCGAAGCACTGAGAAAAATCAGCGTAAATCGTCAACGTTTCACCGCCAAGTCATCTCGCAGTCAATTATTTGAGGCTGGTTTGCAAGTCTCTGTTGGTTTGCATAATCAAGCGACTCAAACCTTATACAAACTTGCAGAAAAGCAAACGTCTATTGAAAAAAATGCTTCGTTAGAGAAAAATACAGATAAGGGCTCATCTGCTACTTCACCGGAAGAGCTCATGCTCATCGCCTTATTGCAATTGGCTGAGCAACAAGTTCAACAAGGTGAGAATAAAACCGCTCAGCAAACGTTAAGTCAAATCACTCAAGTATCTAATGTTTATAGCGATCAATACCAAGTGTTAAATCAGCTTGCTTATTGGCCTAAATTTCCTGTGCAGTTAGCAAAATTAGGTAAGACTGAGACATCAAATCAACAATTATCGACTTCACCTTATATTGCATTAAATCAAGCATTATTGCATATAGAGTTAAACGAGTTTGAACTGGCGGAGTCGATATTAATATCAGTAAAAAACAAACGCTGGCAAGCGCCTGTTATGAGCTTTTGGCAGTTATTGTTCAGCCCATTCTCAGGTGATGCAGATGACGAAGAAAATGCTAATCTAAAAGGAATGAATGTTGAGGGTGCTTATGTTGGGGATGAGAATGCCGAAATAGAAAATAACGAAGAGGTTCAACAACAGGCGGTTAACGATTACGCGCAATTATTATTGGCTAAAATGTATGTTAAACAAACCCGTTATGAAGCAGCCTATTACGAGCTTAAAAACTTTCCTCAAGATAGCCCATATACCGAAACAGCGCTGTTCATCTTTGCTTTCTCAGCGCAAAAGATAAAACAATATACCACCTCATTTAAGTTGCTTGATTTGATGCAAGAACGATATCCATATTCTAATTTAGGCTGGCAGGCGGCACTGTTGTTTTCGGAGCAAGTCACTAATCAAAAAACACTAGAAAAAGGCATAACAAGTTATCAAAATGCTGAACATTTATATCAACAGCGGTTAACCGAGTTGGCCGAGTTTCACCATAACTTTGACGAAATTGACAATGTATTAAACTTTGCCTCAAGCAAAAAAAATATTACCGCCACAGACGCAGCGTTAATTTTGCCATTATTTAGACAAAATACTTATAGAACCGATTCGGTTTGGTTAAAAAAAGCTTTGTTAGATGTTGAACTACAAACGCATTATCAAACATTGATTGAATTAGATTTATTAACTACTCATTTACAGGGTGAACAGCAAAAAAGCCAATGGTTGAAAGATACCTTGAGATTAAATAATACCAGGAAAGCTAAGGTTATTGAGTTGCAGAAAAATGCTCATTACTCCTCAATCATTACTTCGCTCAACAATAAAAAACAACAATTAGCTAAAATTATTGAGCAAGCGGAAAGTGAGCAACTGGGGCAGGCTTTTGCAAACCAGACAGAAGTCCAATGGTTAAAACGTATTAAAGAAAGTAAGCAGGTTATTACATCAATTAAAGGTCACAGAAGTACTGACGACTATCAAAAAAGATTAAGCCGAATTGAAGGCGTTCTTGCTTGGCAGCTACAAAGGGAATTACCTGATCGTCTTTGGCGTCATAAAAAGCAGCTAAAAGAAATCAATCAACAGTTAATCCTTGCTAAGCAGCAAAAGAAACGTTTTGCAGCGCTAGTTAGTGCACAACAATTGAAGTCAGGTATAGCAGGTCGAGTTCAAAGAAGTTCGGGCGAAGTTATCGACTTATTAGATAAGGTTGCTCAATTAAGAGTAAAAACTAGCAAAAAAATACAAACAAACGTGCAACGTTTTGTTGATAATCAGCGTAGTTTATTAGAGCAACATTTATTGACCTGCCGTCATGAAATGGCGGCAGCATTAGAGAAAATGTCAGAGCTTGATAAACGTATTGAACAGCAGTTAGCGCCAAATGTTAATGCTAGTGTTGATCATAAGGGGGCTCTGTAATGTTAAGCCCTGATTTATGGCGTAAAGTGGTATTAGTCATTAGCGGGCTATTAATTTCTGGTTGTCTTAGTACATTTAATGATGATGAAAATAGAACAAGTAATGCACAAGGGAATAAACGAGCAAGTTTGTCTGATCTTGTTGATAACCATGCGGATGTGCAATTAGACTCCTTTACTAGAAGTAAAGCGGCGAGATCGGCGAAATTAGCCGGAATATATCAAGAATTACTTAGTTTAGAACCTGATGCTGAAATTAGAGCTAAGGTTGAATATCGATTAGTGCAAATCAATACTGAAGTATTTGAACAGCAATCTTTTGGTGGTGCTGATGACCTATCAGATGTAAATTCAGCAGATAAAAATTCAAATGACAAAAGTCAGTCGTCAATACTCATGCAATTATCACAGGATAAAGAAGCGTTAAAAAAACTTGTTTTTCAATATAAAGGTCTGTTGCAACGTTATCCAGAGCGTAATGAAAATGAGCATATTCAATATCAACTAGCCAAAGCGTTAGACTTGCAAGGCAAGTTAGAGGAAAGTCTGGCTGAAATAGAAAGTTTACTTAGCCAATATCCGACAACGAAGTATCTAGCGGAGTTAAACTTTCGACGTGGTGAAATTTATTACAATCAACAACACTATGCTGCGGCATTAACCGCTTACGAACAGGTAATAAATGCGACCAATAATGACAAGTATTTGGTTAATAGTATTTATATGTCGGGTTGGTCATTGTTTAAATCGAATCGTTTATCTGAAGCAGATGAAATGTTTTTACATGTCTTTGACGCAATTATTGATGCAGAAAAGCATCAGCCTGATCAAGATGAATTTACCTTTGCGGTTTTGAGTAGTCGTTATCAAAATTTAGCGACAGATACTCAGCGCGTTTTAAGTGTGTCTTTGAGCCAACAACAGCAGTCGGATACTTTGTTAGCACTGATAACAAACAATCAATCATCAAAATATATCCTCTTGTACCAGCATGTATTATTTGAAAATCTAGCAAGTTTTTTAATTAAAAAAGATTTAAAACATGATGCCGAACTTGCCTACCAAGCATACATTAAATTAGTCAAAGGTAATGCAAAAGACACGATTTGGTCAGCGCGTTTTTCGTTAGCGTTATTGGATTTATATCATCGTGATGCTAGATTTTCTTCAATGCATCAAATGAAAAATGATTATGTCGCGCAATACGGGCTTGAAGGGGCTTTGTGGCATCAAGTTAACGCATCTATACAAGAAGAATTGTTGCCACATTTACTGCAATTTAGCGATGAACATGCTCGTCGTGTATATGCAAATGCTCAAAATCAGGTACAAGGTGACGTTAGGATTAAAGCCTTTAGTAATGCAGCGACGGCACTAGCAACTTATTTGGAGTTAGCTAAGTTACCCGATGCAGGGGGGTTATTAGGCAAAGACATACTATCAGATGAATACCTTTATGCTGATGCTAACTTTGAAGCACAACAATATGAATTAGCATTAGCAAGTTATGAAGATATTGCTTATTTTTCACGGCACACGTCAGCAGAATTTGATCAGCTCAAGTTGCAATCAGCTTATGCAACAACTATCACCATTCGGCAATTATTAAAAAATAGCCACACAAGTAACATAAACAATAATTCTGAACATCATCAACTTATTAGTGAAAGAAATCGATTTGATCAATTGTTTATCGAGAGATATCCTAACGACGAACGCTCTTTACAATTAGCAACACATGCTGCCCAGTACGCTTTTGAAGCCAAAGATTATTCTACTGTGAAACAGTTGAGTGATTTTGTCTTGAATGCCCACGGCATAGTTCAAAAAGGCACAGTTCAAAAGGGCATAGTTCAAAACACTGATGATAAGGTAGTAAAAAAATTATCAGCCACCGCGCTAAAACAAGTACAAATAGTGAGTCAATTATCAGCGCATAGTTTCTATCAACAAGCGCGCTATCAATTAGCGGAAGATGCCTATACGTTGGCATTAAACTATGCGGATAAAAAAGTACCAACATGGCAAGAGATGCGAAACTTATTAGCATCGAGTATTTATTTTCAAGCGCAAGCTTATAACATTAGGCAGCCACAGTTAGCTGTTTATCATTTATTGCGAGTTGGCCAGGTAATACCTGAGTCGACTTATCGTGTTACTGCTGAGTTTGATGCTGCCAATTTGTTACTTAAACATCAATTATGGCAGCAAGCTGTTGAGGTATTGTTGGCGATACAGCAGCATTTTCCGACACATAAATATACGATATCTATACCGGCTAAATTGGCAAAATCTTATGAGGCGCTAGAGCAATGGCAATTGGCAGCAGATCAATTACTGATTATTGTCGCTAATGAAGAATCTGTTGAGCTTAAACGAGAGGCACAATATATGGCGGCCGATTATTATTTAAAAGCAGGTAACACAGCGAAAGCATTATTAACCTTTAGAACTTACGCACATGCTTACCCTGAGCCTTTTGATGTTGCTCAAGAAGTACGTTTTAAAATGAGCGAATTCTATCGTCATAGTAAAGAGCCTAATAAACAATATTTTTGGTTCCGTAAAATACTAAGCGCTCACGCACAACAAAATAAGATATCACCGCAAGAAATTCAGGGCAGAGCAGTTGACCTGGCTTCTACTGCTGCTTATGGTTTAGGCAACGCCCATCAGCAAACATTTAAATGGATTAAGTTAAAAGCACCATTGCAAAAAAGCCTAAAGCGTAAACAAACAGCAATGAAACAAGCGATAAAATATTATCAGCAAGTATTAGGTTTTCAGCTAGCGCAATATGTACCGAAAACAACATTCAATTTGGCAGAAATGTACCGTCAATTAGCCCTTGATGTGATGAAATCAGAGCGTCCGTCAGATTTGGACGAACTCGCGCTGGAAGAATATGACATCTTACTTGAAGAGCTAGCTTACCCTTTTGAAGAAAAAGCGATTGAAATTCATCTCAGTAATTCTAAACGTGCGTGGCAAGATATTTATGACGAGTGGGTCGTTAAAAGCTTTGAAAAACTAGCTGAGTTAGCGCCTGCGCTTTATAACAAAAAGGAGCGAGTTCATGACGTTATTGATGCCATTTATTAGCGGTTTTAATATTGCTGTAAGCGTTAAATCAATAGGCTTATTTATGAAGGTGCTTACGAATATTCTTGCTCAGATGTTAGTGATGGTTTTGATGTTAGCGATGTTAGTATTATTACCCGGCTGTTCTAGTTTGAGTGAAACCGAAAAAGCCGATGAAGATCTCGACTCAATAGGTCAAGACATTGTCGAAATGATTGATGTCCCCGCGAGTGAAAAACAAGCCATGGCTGATAAGGCTTCTATTGCTTTTCCTAAAAATAAAACGAAGATTAAGAGTAATTTATATCTAGAACAAGCCCAACAGCGTTTAGCTAATGTGCCAGCGCATGTGCTGACACAATATAAACAAGCGTTGCTTTTAATGAAAAATAAGCAGTGGCAAGCGGCGGAACAGTTACTTGATAAAGTGCTGCTTAGTCAGCCACAACTTTCAGGTGCTTATGTTAATAAAGCCTTGATTTTGGTTAACCAAAAACAACTGAATCGTGCCAATAAACAGCTGGATAAAGCGCTCGCGGTAAATGAAATTAATCCTTATGCTCACCAGTTGAAAGGCAGAGTTGCCCGCCTTAATGGTCAGTTTGCTCAAGCTGAAAAAAGTTACCTTGAAGCATTGTCAATTTGGCCAGAATATCTTGAGGCTCAAATCAATCTCGCTATTTTATTAGAGTTATATCGTGGACGTTTACTTGAGGCACGCAAGTACTATATCTCCTACTTGGTATTACAACCAGAAGATGTGCAAGTTCAGCGCTGGCTTGCGGGTGTAGAAATTAAGATTAAGCGTGCAGGTCTAGCTTTACCAGAAGAAATTGAAGATGAATCATTGCTGAGTCCGGTAACCGATTCAGTGTCGAATGTATCAGGAGAAGGTTAATATGAAAATAATAACATCATTGATAATTCTGGTTATATTTATACTCGTTACTACAACTAATACTTATGCTGTTGAGGTGGAATCGGATATTGATCCGGTTCTGGACCTAAGTCTAAGCTTAAATCAAAATCAAAATCAAAACCTTAACTCAGAAGAAAACGGAGAAAGGAAATCGCAGCAAATATTGACAATCGAAAGTAAAGTTACGGGCTCTCAAGAACAGCCCAAAGTGCTTTATATTATGCCGTGGCAAGGAATTACTAACCCGATAACAATCAAAGATAAAGAGATGCAACTCACCTTGCCAAAATTTCAACCGATTAATCCGAAAATCTTCAAAAAAGAGGTCAGAGACTTTGCTGTAAATCAGGCTCAAGCAAAACCATTGGTGAGGCAGAAATAATTATATAACTACAATATATCACCAAACTAACGAACTAAAGTAACGGCCTAAATTTACTCATTAAATTAAGAGCTAAATAAGAATAATCAATGTGGTCGCTACTTAGACCACACTAAATGACAGAAGGAAATACCATGAGTTTTACTGACAATATCATCGCTTTTTTACAAAATGGAGGGTCTTTTATATATCCTATCGCTCTTGTTCTCGTTGTAGGATTGGCTATTACTATCGAGCGTTGGTTATATTTAAGCTCAGCACATCGTACTAACAAAAAAGCCTTTTCATTAATTAAGGATGCCTTGAAGTCTGGTGATGTAGAAGCCATAAGTCGGTATGCTAAAACTAACAAAGCGCCTGTCTTTGATGTTTTAGAATCAGGGATCGCACGCCTTGGACAAGCACAAAAACGTGAAGACGTTGAATATGCGATGGAAGAAACCATTATGGAGTACATGTTAAGGCTTGAGAAACGAACACCGTTTATTGCCACGTTAGCGAACATTGCCACCTTGCTTGGTTTACTCGGTACTATCATGGGCCTTATCGCGGCGTTTTCTGCCGTAGCGAGTGCAGATCCAGCGGAGAAAGCTAATCTACTGTCTTCAAGTATTTCGGTGGCGATGAATACCACGGCATTTGGTTTGATTACCGCTATCCCACTTATTTTATTTCACTCTAGTTTGCAAACGAAGACCGCAACAGTTGTCGATTCGATTGAGATGGCTGGCATTAAGTTACTAAATTCTTTGTCATTTAATAAGTAAATAGATCTAAACCGAGAGTTATTATTATGAGACGTCGTCGTCGCCCAAATACTCAAGACGCGGAATTAGATATTACATCATTTATGAATTTGATGATTGTACTAGTACCTGTGTTATTACTGAGTTTAGTGTTTTCTCAAGTACGGATCCTTAATTTGCAACTGCCTGTGCTTTCTGAGGCTGAGTTAGCTGAAGATGAAAAAGAGCCAAAAATTTTGGAATTGGTCATAAGCAAAGGTCACTTAGCATTAAATTATCCTGCAGGAATACTATTAAAACGCTTTGATGTAACTGAGCAAGGTTATGACTTTGCCGCGTTATCTGTCTATCTACAAGATTTGAAATTAACCTTTCAGCAACAAGCGATAGAAAAGAATGATATTTTGATTTTATTGGAGCCTAGTGCAGACTATCAAACGATCGTTTCCGCTATGGATACGGTACGTTCGTTTAAAGCGGTAGTTGCGGCAAATTTAGTGGATGCTGAATTATTTCCACTTATCTCCTTAGGTGATGCACCTGTTGATGAAACGACAGTTGTTCAGACACCTCTCGATAAAGTCATGGGAGAGCAGCTGTGAAACAATCATCAAGATCAAAACGACTCGCTAAACATCACAAGCGTTTTAACTCGGGCAGTAAACTCAACCTTGTTGCTTTGATGGATATTTTCACTATTTTGGTGTTCTTCCTTATTGTGAATCAATCAGAAGTACGTGTGTTACAGACAGCTAAAGAGATCAAATTACCGGTATCGATTGCTGAAAAATTACCAGTAGAAAATTTAGTGATTACTATCTTAGATAATACTATTTTAGTGCAAGAACGCGCTATTTGGCAAAAAAACGCTCAAGATAGTGGCCTCGAATTACATGAAAACAATGACTTTATTGAGGCACTAAAAACTGAACTAAACTATCAAGTGAGTAAACGACCTGACTTAACCATTGTTGAGCAAGAGAAGGGCCGTGCGGTTACCATTATTGGTGATTCTTCAACACCTTATGCGATATTAAAACAGATAATGGCTGCTTGCGCAGACACGGGTTACCGTAATATGTCACTAGCGGTACAGCAACAAGCAAAAAACAAACAAGGTGAGGGTTAATATGACCGCAGTAGCCTTGAGCAGCAGTATTAACTTTCAAACATCAGATGACTTATTTAGTTCGAATAAACAAGATAAACGATTTATTCAGATTTTATCGCTCTTGTTGGTGGTTTATTTAGTTTTTGCGATTGCTGTGCCCTTTCTAGAGCAAGTGGAAGTTCCGCGTGAGATAAAAGAACAAGTACCAGCACAGCTTGCTAAAATTATTCTCAAGGAAAAGCAACTGCCTCTGCCTGAAAAGCCACCCATAGTTGAGCCTGAAGAAGTTAAGGAAGAACTCAAAGACGAACCCAAAGAAAAAGAACCTGAAAAACCAAAAGAACAGCCAAAGATGACACGTGAAGCCGCGAGAGAAAAAGCGAAAACCTCAGGCCTTGCAGCAATGAAAGATGAACTGTTTTCAATGCGAGAAGCGTTTGATGTTAAACCAGAAGCACAAACTAAGCTTGATCAAAGTAAAGCGCAAGAAGTTAAAGTGAAGCGCAAACTTCTTGTGGGTGCAGTAAATAAGCAGAGTGAAGGCTTATCAGTGTCAACTATTAGCCAAACAGTGGTGAGTGATGCCTTAAGCACTAAAAATACCCAACATATTCGACTCGCTGAAGAAGAAATATTGGCGACTGAAGGTGCACTTGCTGAGGAGGATGCATTAGCTGGACAAGCAGGGCAGCGCTCAGAAATCACTTTACGCAGAACACTCGCCGCCAGTAAATCTCGCCTCTATGCACTTTATAATCGCGCATTAAGAAAAGATCCTTTCTTAAAAGGCAAAGTAATGTTTGAACTTGAAATTCAACCGAGTGGCAAGGTAAGCCGTGTTGAGATAAAATCGAGTGAGCTTAATAATGTTAAATTAGAACGTCAATTAACGGTGATTTTACGCTCTATTAGTTTTCCAGAAGAAGCTGTATCAGTAATGACCACTATTTGGGCAATAGATTTTTTACCAAGTTAATCGATTGATATGATACAAAATCTGACTTGGAAAGTGGGTATTTTGCCACACTATGACTCCAAACAATTGCAGTCATAGTGATTGACCTTTTAAAGGGGAAAACTGGACATTTATTGTATTAAATGTACTTTTTCGAATTTTCGGGCAGCACCATATATTGAAATGATGGCCCAAACAACTTCTAAACTAAAAACAGGCCAATTTTGATCAAGCCAAAGTTGTGGCAATAAAGCGATAGCAGCGAAAGCATTCCAACAAAGGTAATATCGAGGAAGCATTTTTTGTGAGCTAAACAGTAAATAACAACCAGAAAATACAAAAGTCGATATCCAGCCAAGTAAGGCCAAATTTAACTGGTCTAGTACTAGGTAGCCTGCCAGAAATACTGTCAACAGAGCAATCAGTGTGACATAAAAAAGCCGCTTGCTAAACTTTATTGAGCTCAGGTTTACCTCAAAAAAAAGCGCTATGCTGATGATAGCCCAAAAAGCATTGATGACAATAGCCTGCCAAGAATCGGTAAAATATGAACTAATAATTAAACATACAGCCGCAAGGGCATTACCGCCATAATAAATGTTTTTTTGCCAGTTTTTGTTTATTGAAATGTAAGTATGGTTGATTAAATATACTAATGTACCTAACCAACCGATAACAAAGATCATCATTACAGTAATTCAATATGCATATTACGGACAAAAAGCTCTTTGCCTACATGTGGGCCGTTTAATAACACCACTTTACTTAAGTCCATCATATTTTTGTAAATTCTGTCTGTTGAAGACGGTTGCAGGATTTTTTCACTCCATTTAATGACCAGAACTTTACTGCCAAGCGGCAGAGTATAATATTTAATACTGTCGCCACTAACGGCAGATTGTCCGATGACCAAAGGGTAACCTTCTGTTGTCGTTAACCTGGCAACATCGATAGGTGCCGGTATAGCTGTCGTTGTCGTTTGTAAACTCGTCATCCCCAAGGTATTTAATGACTTAAGTGCATGATTTATTTTATCAATGATAACTTTCCCTTGCTCTGTTTTAGCAGCAATAACATGCAAGCTTGAGGTATCAGTAATATTATCAATAGAAAGAATTAACTGCTTACGCAGTGGGAAGTTAATAGCCAGATGATGGTTCATCACACCCTCAGTCATCGGCAATAAATCAATATCGTGATTAAATAAAGCGGTTAAAGCTTGCTCCTCAGAAGCAAAGCTTATTGCTTGTTCTACTTCTTTATCTATTGATTCACCATAGCTATATCCAGCGACTTTACCGATACGCTTTTTATGTTTATAGGATTTTTCTGCTGCTTGTGCAGTCAAAAACTGTCGATTGTAATAAATTTTACTGGTGACTGAAAAAATGGGTTCAGAATAAAGTACTGAATTTTCACGTTGCTCGGTTTTAAAATAAGGGTAGGAGATTAATCTAGTATGACTTTCGACCTGATGGTATGAAAGCTCATAGGGTAAGTAATTCCATTGTGTATTGACGTTCTCATAATCAAGTAGTAGCTCAATTAATTTAGCTGCGCTGCCCTTTTTTTGTCCTTGTTCATTAATATAAGGCGGCCAAATATCAGTAAGCAGTGTTATGTCTTGCTGTGCATTTGCATAGGGCAATAACGAACAAATTAACAGTATCTTTAGTACGCGATGACATATTATTCGTTTGAAAGTTTGCATGTTTTTTACTATCTTTTTTAATCTGTCTTTTAGTGTTTTTTTCAAAAGTAACTACCTAGATTTAATGATTTTATAAACAAAAACAAGTAATAGGGTTAGAAAAAATCCAGAGCCAAACATTACATCGGTATCTATTTCTGCGATAAATTGAAACATAAACGAACGGTTGTCATCATTAAAATCTAAAGCCGGACGAGACATCATTTCACGACTTAATTCAGTTAGGTATAGAGACAACTCGAACACGGTGAAGAAGCTTAATGCGACTAAAAGTAGGTCGGTTAATAATGAACTACGCTCTCGTTTAATGTTTTCAGTTTCATCTATTTTACTTGAGCAAACGTCAATCATGCGCTGACCATTATCGGTTAACTCTTTAAAGTTCCAACAGTCTAATATCCCTTCTAAAATTTTACGTTTAGTACGAGTAAGGTATTTTAAATGGTCGTGGTAATCCACTTCATGCAGGCGGGTAATTACGCGGCTATGGCTAAGTTTTTTCTGTGCTTCATCTGTTTTACTGGCGTTATAGGCGCTATCAATGGCCTGTTTCAGTAATTTATTGCAGTTCTCCTGCGCGGCATAATAATACTGAGCCAATATCATGCTATCGATGCGCTCGTCATCTTCTGCATTTGAATCGACAACAACATAGTTTAACCAAGTCATTGAGTGTTTTAGTTGTTTATTTAATATATCTTCTGCGTCTTCTGGTCTGTAGGTATGAGCCAGCCAATGTTTCACTAATTTTTGTAATAGGGGGGTATTCAAGTCTTGAGCGTTAATTAAAATAGCGCGAGAGACCCAAAAAATGAGTGCTTCATCTGCAGAAGTCGTATTGAGCTTAAAGAAATTACCGTGTTGTTTAGCACAAATTAAATGTAGACGCTCAAGAAAACTATCATAGATATTGTTTATTAGTGCTGTGGAGTTTTCTTGCGCTGTTTTTTCTAGGGCTTTAGTGTCACCATCATATTCAAGCGTATGATTGATGACGACTATAGCAATATTGTTTGGAAAAACATGAATCTCAAGGTCTGCTGCTAACTCACTATTTTTCCAGATGAAAAGTCGATGATTCCAACTATCTTTTTCAATCGATTCATATTCCATTGAGGTATCTAACAGCAAAGGGAATATGATGGATTCAAATTTATTGTCAATTACTGCTTGAAAGTCAGTGTATTTAGCTGATGAGCGGTCAATACCTGTCTTCAATTCAATGGGAACATAAATGGGGGAAATAGTGCGAATACTAACTTGTATTGAGGTCATGCAAACTAATCCTGAACGTCTTTGTAATCTAACTTATAACTTATAGCTACCAGCTATAAGTGCGATGACCAGTTTAACAACAAAACATTAATGAAAACAATGAATTTCACTTAGTTATAAGTATCAATATTAGATGGCCGTTTCTATCAGCCTAGGGGGAAGTGCTCGCATTAAAGTCTGTATTTCAGTTTTTTTCTTCTGCAGGTGAATTAGACCGAACAACTCTATTTTTTCCATTTGATTTACCAAGATATAATGCTTTATCAGCACTGAGAACAATTGCATCAACAGATGTCTTTTGTCCTGATGCAATAGTCACTACTCCCAAGGTCATGGTCAAAAATGCGCTAGTCTCAGATTTTTCATGCGCTATTCTTAAATCTTCTATTGCCAAGCATAAACGTTCAGCAACCAATGTAGATTGCTCTACTGATGTATCTGGTAGGATAATAGCGAACTCTTCGCCACCATAACGGCAGTTTGCATCAGTCGCTCTTCCTACGCTAGTACGAATGCATTGAGACACTCGTTTGAGACAATCATCACCTAACTGATGACCATAGAAATCATTGAATAGTTTAAAGTGATCAATATCCGCAATGATAAGCGACAAGGGCTGTTTTTGACGATAATGCCTGCTGATTTCAGTGGTTAAATTTTTATCAAAGTAACGGCGATTATATAGTCCGGTTAATCCGTCTTTATAGGTAAGTATTTCTAGCTGTTTATTTGCTTCAATTAAGTCCATTGCTTGTGTGTTTAATGAGGCAGTTTTTTCAACGACTTGCTCTTCAAGTGTTAAAACAAATTGCTTCTGCCGAGCGATTTCTGTCTGTTGCAAACGTGTTCTAAAACGAATGTAAGTGAAAATGATCAGTGCAATGGCTAACGAAAATAAGCTATAAGCCCACCATGTTTTCCAAGGAGGCGGGGATACATGTAAGTTAATTGTTAGTAATCTTTTTCCCCATTTACCACTACTGTTAGTCGCTTTTACTAAAAGTTTATATAAGCCACCATCTAAATTAGTAAAGGAAATGACATTTCGATTGCTGATATCAATCCAATTATCATCATATCCTTCTAGTTTATAAGCATATAAATTTTTATTTGGGGAAATAAAATCCAATACTGAGAATTCAAAAGAAAAAAAGTAATCAAGGTAAGATAAATGAATATCGGTGACATATGAATAAGGCTTATCAAGCGATACGGCTTGCCCCATTTTGTTAAACCCGGTTAAGACAATATTGTACTCACTATTATTTGCTTCTATAGCTGAAGTATTAAAGAACTCTATGCCTCTTTTACTACTAGTGAAAAGTGTTTCATTGCTTCCTCTTACTAGGCTATTTGCATAATAATTTAAACCTAATAAACCATTGTAGCTGTCAAAATTGGTGACTTTTCCTGACAATGGATTTAGTTTTGAAATTCCCTTATTTGTTGTCAGCCATAAATTGCCACTTTTATCGTCTTCAATGGCACGTATCAAAGAAGTCGGCAAACCATGTTTCCTACTAAAATGTTTAAAGGTATTTGTTTTAGGAAGGTATAAGTTAAGTCCTTTTTGAGTCGCAATCCAAATATTACCATCTCTAGATTGGTGTACATTCTGCACTATGTTGCCTAATAAACTGCCCGCTTTATTATCACTTTTAAATGAAATAAACTTTTGATTAAGCTCATCCCAAAGGTTTACACCATCGCCAGTACCAACCCAAATGTTTTGTTGGTTATCTTTAAATATTTCTAATACTTCAGGGTGAGATAAACCTAAAGAATCATTTAAGTGAATAAACGTATTAGTTAAAGGATCGTAGCGATATACGCCATTTTTATAAGTACCAATCCAAAGGTTGCCATATTTATCAGTATTAAGCGCTCGTAACTCTCTAAATTCTTTATGATTTGGATCTGACTCAGGATATTTTATTAAAGTAACCTGCTTAGTTATCAAGTTGAATTTGGCTAAACTATCATCCTGTGCAACCCATAAATCATTATTGCCACCGGGAAATATAATGGGTCTTTCGACTAATCGATTTCCGCCATAACCATTTTTATCACTAAAAATTGGCGCAGATAAAACCTCTAGTTTTTGTGATGATACTTTCCAACGATATAATTGAGATGAAGAAGAAACAATTAACAAGTCACCATTAGTATCAACGGTAATACCATTTGGCGCTGTCAGTGCAGGGTTGTTAATTGACTTAAATTTTCGGTGCGGCACTATCTTATATATACCGAAATTTTCGCTAGTAACCCATATTGTTCTAGAACTATCTTCAAAAATTATTCTCAGGCCATTGTTATGTTCAAGCTCAAATTTTTCAATTTTTGAACTTGAGTTCGATTGTCGAAATAACCCTTTACTGGAAACAAACCATACATGGCCTTCGTGATCCTCAATCATTGAGTTAATTTGACCTAAATACTCATTGTTAAGGGTTTTTAATCGTGTAAAAAGGCCACTTTTTTTATTAAAACTAAATGGACCTTGTTGTGTACCGACATAAATTTTATCTGTTGAAGTTTTTAAAATACTTCTGATTTCGTTTGCGCCGGTAGGGGTATAATTATCTGGTTCAGGATAAAAATGAAGAAAGGTTTTCTTCTTTTTGTCATATAAATTTAAGCCAAAGCTCGTCGCAATCCAAAGACTATCACTATCATTGTCTTCAATAGCCCATATTCTATTATGAGACAAACTAGAGTCAGTACCATCAACTTTCTCAATATGTTCAAAGCTGTTATTGCCCAGGTATCGATTTAAACCATGAGCATAAGAGCCCAACCAAAATGAACCTTCTTGGTCATGAAATAAAGATTGTATTCGATTAGATGAGATAGAGTCAGTGCGCAGAGGCTCATTAATGAAATGCTGAAATTTTCCTGTTTTTGGATGATAGAGATTAGCGCCGCCCCCCCAAGTGCCAATCCATATTTTTCCATCACGGTCTAACATGAGATTTCCGGCATCGTTATGGGATAAGCCATCTGAACTCATACTATCAAATTCAAAAAGAGTTACCTTGCGACCATCGTAACGCATAATGCCGTTTTCAGCGGTGCCAAACCAAAGTAAACCTTGATTGTCTTGAATAATAGAATATATCTCAGAAGAAACAAAGCCATCTTCCTCTGTTAACATCTCAACAGAATATTCATTAATAAGCTCCGCCGAGTGTTCATTACTATACGTTGGCATAATCATGCCAAGGAATAATATAATAAAACACGTGAAGCGATTAAAAAGTAATAAACTACATTTCATAAACTTTAAAGTTATCACAACTAAGAAAACGTCACACAAAAGTAAATAGTAATTACTTTACTTTAGTTTAGTTTATTTTACCGACTATATCTATGCCAAATAGTCTAAGTTGCTAATAAAGTTGAACGAAAGATAACCTCATGAAAACTATATAACTGCGCCTCGTATTGCCGATGATATATTGAGTTTTTTTAACTGTAAAATCTACTGCCAAAGTGGCCTTAATGTCCGCTTAATTTAGTATTAAGTTACGCTAAATTTCATTTTTTTTGGTGAAAATAATTTACGGTTGGTTTTATCTTTGTCTTTAGAATGCCTTTAGCTTTGTCTTTACATCGTTTTAATAAAAACATAATCTTAGTTTCTTACTTAAAGGGAAATTATAATTACGATGGATTATCTTCAGATACAACGACATAGACGACATTTTTTTAAAATAGTTTTTACTTTCATACTTTGTCTATCAGCCTTTTTAGTACAGAGCCAACCTCATCTCACCTTGCTTGATATTGCGCAGACAAAATCACTTAGTATTAAGTCGCTAGATGTTCATGTTGAATTAACGGGCAATACAGCGGTTACCCAATTAACCTATGAAATAGCTAATAAAAGTGAACAAGCACTGACCGCTAATTTTCAACTATCACTACCACAAAGTGCTAAAGTTATCGGCTATGCACTAGATATACAGGGTGAAATGCGAGCGGGTGTCGTGGTACCTAAAGCCAAAGCTCGTCATGTTTTTAATACCATTCAAAATCGTAATATAGACCCTGGTATTGCTGAAATAACTCGGGGTAATCAATTTCAAACTGAAATATTTCCAGTACTGCCTAAGAAAATCCGTACAATTTATATTGAATATATAGAAACGTTAGCCATAAATAACGAAAATCAAGCAAGGTATAAACTGCCTTTATCCGACTATGATAAAGAAGTAGATATTGAGGTAAAGCTTATCGCAACAGGTATGCCAAATCCTCCTACTTATTCACAATTTAAGAAAAAATATAATCGTCAAGGTAAACGCCGTTACACGAGCAAGATAAAAAATAAAAATGCTCTTGAAGATCTAATTATTACGTATAAGTTAGATGACATTTCACATCAAAAGCTGGCTACGGCACGAGATGGCCGTCATTATTTCTCTGTCAATGTACCGCTTAAAAATAAAGAATCAGAGCAAATAACTACCCCACAACATATCGATATATATTGGGATGTGTCGGCTTCAATGGCAGTGCATCATCAAAAAAATGTCAATACTTTACAATACATATTACAGCAGTATAAAAATAGTTTGAGCCAAGTTTCTCTGATGACGTTTGCCAATAAGGTCATTAATAAATATAACGTCTCATGTCCTATTGATTGCGAAGCTTCAATCGTAAAAACACTTAATGATCCGTTTTATGATGGCGCGACTCGTTTGAATTCGCTTGCTAACTTCTTAACCAATTCAAGCGCAGATAAAATACTTATATTCACTGATGCAATCAATACCCTAGATACATGGCAGCCTATCAACAGCAAGATACCTACCTATGTACTCAGTAATCAAGGTAAGCATAACGAGATAATGCAAAAAGCATTAAGTTCAGGATCAGGGGGTTACGTTATTAACCTAGCGACTACACCCGTAGATGACTTAACCGCGCAACTCAACCGACAATTACCCAAGATAAGTTTAGCTTTTGAAAAACAGGGCGAGGTAAGTGATGTTTTTTATGAAGTACAACCTCAGCTCAATAGGCTGAAAATAAGTGGAATTTTAAAAGATACTAACAACGGCTTAACCATTAATAGCAACCAAAAAACAGTAACTCATGTTAACTTTAGTCAGCTGACACTGGCACAAAACGACATGGCTAAACACGATTGGGCGATTATGGCTTTATCTGCATTGCAGAAAGACCCTCAAGGAAACCGACCAAAAATTCTTCAGTTTGGCGTGAAACATAACATAGTTACACCTTTTACTTCATTGTTAGTACTTGAGAGTTTAACGCAATATGCTGAGTTTGATATTGCTCCTCCTGAGAGCATGGTCAATCAAGCTAACTTCAAAGAAGATTGGCAGCGTGCGCAGGCGAGATATAACAAAACACAGTATGATCCAAACTTTGACCAGTTAATAACACAGTGGCAACAAAGGCAGCAATGGTGGCAATCACAAAAAAGCATGACGCTTGAAGAGGCTATGGTACTTCTAGCGGATAAAAACAAGCTAAAGAAGCGTAAAACAGAGGTACGTCGTAGGGTTCCACCGCCACCACCTCCTCCTTCGTTATTAAGTGAAGGCTCTAGTGCAGAATTAGACATGCAAAGAGCAGAAATAAGCGCTAGCTCGGTAGCAATGCAATCTTCTCGGCTCGCCCCAATGGCAGATTCATCAGGAACAAGCAGAGCTGATGACTCTGCAAAAAATAGTCAACATCAAGTATCAATAAACGTTGCCAAATGGCAAGCAGATGCGCCTTATTTAACAGCGCTTGGCAAGTCTTCACCGGATAACCGGATAGAAACCTACCGCTCTCTAAAAAAGAACTTTGGTACTTTGCCTGTTTTTTATATGGACGTCGCACTTTGGCTACACGAAAAAAAGGAAAGCGAGCTTGCTATACGAGTATTGAGCAATTTGTCGGAACTGCATCCTGAAATACCTGAATTAATGCGTATGCACGCTTATAGTCTTATACAGATGCAGCGTTATCAAGAAGCTATAATGCAGCTAGTTACGGTTGCACAATTACTGCCCTTGGAGTTAACCTCGCATCGAGATCTTGCTAACGCATGGCAACTAAAGGCGATAAAGTCACAAAACGCTGACGCTTTTAAGAAAGCAGTTAACTATTACATCGCAGCGCTTAATACCTATTCAGAAAGCGACATCAGCCAAGCCTTGATGATATTGCATGAATTGAACCGTTTGATCTACTTGGCGAAAAATAATATTGAAGTCGGTGCTGTCGACCTGCCCAAAGCTCTGTTAGTCAACTTGCCTTTAGATTTGTTCATTAGCATGCAGTGGAATAAAGATGCGACAGATGTTGATTTATGGGTAACCGAGCCGACAGGTCAAACGATTAACTATACCAAGAAAAAAGGCATCAGTGGCTCTTATCTACCCTTTGATGACACGACAGGTTATGGCCCTGAAATTTATATGAATCGCTTCTCATTGCCGGGCGAATATAACATTCAAGCCAAACTCTATAATGATAGATCAACCAAATTACTCGGGCCAAATACTTTGTTTTTAAGTATTTATTCTCACTACGGCACGGATCAAGAAACCGTTAAACATAGCACACTGCGTTTAAAAGATAAGAAGGAAGTTGTTGATGTAGGTAGCTTTAGCGTTGAAGAATAGATGAAAAAGTAAATTTTCCCAAATACACTGCCACTAGGGGATTTCCAAACGACAGAATAATAGGTGTTAAGTTATTATTCTGTCGTTTTTATCAAGCTTTTATCAAATTTTAATGAGATGTGTCGGCTTGAAAATCTTCTGTTTCAAAGTATAACGGTTTCATCGTGCCACAATTTAGAAATTTGTACTGAAGTTCAGTTTCTTTTGGTACTGGCGATGATGTACTAAAACGACCTAAGCAACCCGCTTCTAAATCAATACCCAATATATGATCAAAGCTAGGCGCTTGCTGAATTCTATGAATATACAATTTATAATTTTTTCTCAAGGTTACAGCATCATATTCTTGTTTTTTACTTGAAGGTTGGATGTCATCAAAAGTACGAACATACAGTTGTTTATCAAAAGATAATGGCAGGTTTTCATAAACTAGCATTCCACCACGTTCAAAATGTCCTGCATATAAATCAACCTGAATGATCATTTTCTCTCCACGCATTAAACGTTGCAAATTAAATGGCTTGGGTTTAACAGTAATAAGTTGGCCATCTCTGACCGTTTGCAATACCGCCAAATCATTATTATCTAATTTATAGAGTAGTTGAACATTATGAGGCTTTTTATAACGCGGTAAATGAGACGCATAAATGCTAGAGCCCTGAGTAACTAAAACCATACCATGAACGCCCATATAGGCAGGGTCTAATGGCGGTAATTCTTTGACTTCATCCTCAGCAAAGCTAACTTGAGTGAATAAAAATAATATAGCTAACAGCATTTTTTTCATAAAAGTATTCTCATATAAATAGTCTGAAGGATTTTCAGCAACCAAACATCAAAAGCCATTGTTACATTATAGCTGTTTACTTGTTAATAATACTGAAAATTGATTATTTCTCTTTCGCCAACTTGGTTATGCTTATTGGCTTACCATCAATTCAGGAGGATCAATCGTCGCAACAGCCGCTGGCATTATTACTGTGAATTCGGTACTTTTCTCATCTTTTATATGAAAAGAAATTGTTCCATTTTGCACCTCTGTCATTAATTTTGCCGAATAAGTGCCAAAGCCTGAGCCTTGCTTATGATTAGAACTAACGTACTTTTCAAAGAGTGTATCTCTTATGTTTAAAGGAATAACTCCTTGGTTTTCGATGGTAAAATGAATAAACCCCATGGTCTCTTTAACTTCTATTTTTATATCAAGATTTTCAGGAGAAGCCTCAACAGCATTCTTGATTAGGTTATTAAAAATAGATAAACATAATAAAGGCTCAGCAAGGATCAGCTTAGGTGTATCGAGCCCTTTTGAGGTAATAGTGATGCCTCTTTGTTTGGCGGTGGCGAAAGATGCGTTAATAGCATCGATAACCATGGGTATTAAATTGGTTTCAATTGGATTAAAGGAATAAGTATCTTGCTCAATTTTAAAAATATCGAGGGAATTATTTATCATATTCAGAACGTTATTGACTGAATGTTTAATTGATTGACCAATACTTGCATCAGCAATCTTATCAATTTCAAATAAAATACTACTTAATGGCCCTTTAAGATCATGCTGAGTGATTTTTTCAATATCTTCACGTAATTTTGCATTTTCATTTAAGGTCTTAATTTTATCTGCTAATGCGGAATTGTATTTTTTATTACTAATGTGTGCTGCGACACGCGCTCGTAAAATATCCCCTTGCAATGGCTTAGTTATATAATCGACAGCACCAAGAGCAAAGCCCTTAGTAATGTCAGACACTTGCGTTTTTGCCGTTAGAAAGATGATTGGAATATCAGCGGTCTTACTGTTACTTTTAAGTGCTTTACAAACTTGATAACCATCAACCTCTGGCATCATAATATCAAGCAGGATGAGGTCAATTTTATGATAATTCGAATTAACAATCTCAATAGCTTTTTTACCTGAAGTTGCAACCATTACACGGTAGATGTTACTTAACTGACCAGAAGCGACATCAATATTGCTTGGTTCGTCATCAACAACCAAGACAGTGGTTTGCTCTTTACTTGTCATCAAAGGTACTTTTAAAGGTACTTTTTCTTCAAGCTTTGGCTTTGATTCCTTTTGAAGCTCAAATAAAGGCTCTGCTGTTAAGTTGTTCAAATGACTTAAAAATATTTCTTTATTAAATGGTTTTTGGATAATGCGATAATGTTCAACACTCAAAAAAGGCAAACTAAATGCTAAGTGATCGGGTTGTTGTAATACCACGGTTAGCATATTTTCAGCAGTGTTTACGTTAAGCAAACGCTTAACTAGTTGTGTAGCAGATAAGTCAACTAAGTTATCACTGCAAATAAGTAGGTCTACAGGGTAAAACTCAGTAAAATCTAACGCATCGTTGCCGTTTTCAAGACAGGCAATGCTTGATTTTGTTTGTCCACAAGATAATAAAATTTTTGCGATAGCTTCACGTACCAACCGACTATCATCTACTACTAATATTTGTTTGATCAATGTTTTTTATCCTGTGAACAACAGTTGTCTTGGCTATATTTAAAGGGGTTAGCTATTCAGTTTATGCGTTCTAAGTATAACTTATCTTGTCTAAATCAATAATACAGGCGATACAACTTTATAGCTGTTTTTGGGTAGAAATAAACAGTATTGACTTAGTATTGCCAACTCTATTTTTACTTTACCTTATTTTTACTGATATACACTATGAATTGTTAAAATGGGCAAGCTTATTTATTTTTCTTTAGTTGCTCAAAAGCTAACAAATATCGTAACGATTTTAGTTGATGAGATGGGGGGAAATAATGCTTCTAGTTAGTTGAGAAAATTGACTAGGCCATTATAGTAATCATGTGATCTAATTCGTTTGAGGTTGAATTAATTAAAAAAACAGGAATTAAACAGTAAAACCTCTAAATTCGAAAGTAAATCAAGTCATGCTAATGGTGGCAATATGAGCTCGTTTTTATGAATAATGACCTTAGCTTTACTGTAGTTAGACGTAATTGTGCAACTAATATGCAAGGAAGCGATTTTATGAAGTGTTAGTTTATTGTGTATTCTAAAGGTGAATTTAACTTAAAAGTGGTCGGTGATGCAAGATTCTAACTTGCGACTGAACTTTGATATAGCCAAACCATTTTCTTGGTTAAAAATAGGATACTTTAACAGAGGGAATAATATGACTTTTTAAAAAGTGGTCGGTGATGTAAGATTCAACTTGCGACCCCTTGGACCCAAACCAAGTGCGCTAATCACCGACATTTTATACTTTTTTTTTGCTACTTCAGGGAGAAGTAAAAGATGGGGTGGCTAAAGGGATTTGAACCCTCGCTTAACTTGAAATAGCGGAATCACAATCTGGTAGCTTGTAATAACAGTTGTTTGTTTGCGACTACTTTAATCTACTATCGTAATAATTAACTTTAAATAGCATTTGTTAGTTCTAACTTTTGTTTACTCCTCAAAAGTATATTATAAGCGAAAACCACCTTAATACTTAATATCAAAAATTTTTGTAATGTATTCTGATTTACCTAACCAGAACATATTTAACGAGAAATAGCATGCAAATAGATGTTGAAAAATATATCAAATATTACAACGGAGAAAGATTGCATACGACGTTAAATGACATGTCTCCGATTGAGTTTGAATATGTAAGAGAAAAGTGTGCGGCTTAATTTGACCAGATTAATCATTAAAGAGTATTTAAAGATAGCCTAGTGCTTTTATAATTATTGTTAAAACGAAGGTCAACTTTACGTTCACCTTCGTTTTTATTTTAACGTTGTTTACCCTAAGTTAAATATATTGAAAGAGAGGGCGGCTTTATTATTTAAATGCCTTTTTTCTTCTATAGCTAAACCCGAATAAATGATGGCGTACCTTTACTAATAGTAATAATATGAATAACCAACGAATATCAAAAGTTCCTCCACCTTTCTTTTTAACGGTTTCTGTTGAGGGTGTAACAACAGCTGTTACATTAACCTGCACAGTCCCTAAGGCTTCTCCTCCCATAGCATCTCTTACGATATAGATGATTGTGTCAGTACCAGAGAAATCTGTATTAGCCGTGTAAGCCAATTTTTGGTCATCATTGATAACAACAATACCATTTTCTGCTACGGCTGATAGGACTGAAAGTGCATCATTTTCTGGATCGCTGTCATTAACTAATACATCAATTAGTACTTGCTGCCCTGAAGTCACTTCAGCACTATCATTGACAACTACCGGAGATTGATTTGGCAACACATTAACAGTTATCGTTGCTAAATCTGTTCCTCCTTGCCCATCACTTATGCCATATATAATGGTATCTACACCAAAGAAATTATCTACTGGTGTGTAACTAACTTCATTGTCAATGATTTCTGCTTTACCTAAGTTTGCATTGGCTGATGTTACGGTCAAAATATCATTGTCTTCATCTGTATCATTGAGCAGTACATCAATAATAATCTCATTATTCAACCGTATTTCAACTAAATCATCATTTGCTATAGGTAAGTGGTTATCAAATAATCTCACCGCCACGCCTCCAGGATCAACAACCGTACTATTGGCTTCACCATCTGCGTCATTTTCTCCGCCATCTTGAATGGTTAATTGTACACACCAATACCCTTCGGTTAAGCCTACTTCCCATTCACTTGCTCCCGGAGGAGGGCAATAACCTAATTCGCCTTGTGCTGACATTACCTGGTCATTTGCTGTTTCACTGAAATTCACCCAACCAGTGACAGGCATCAATTTACGATACACTGCATTGGCAGGAATAGGTTGAAGTTGTGGAATAGCAATACTGTACGATTGCCCTTCAATCGGTAATCCTGCTGCTACAAAGTCAAATACCCCTCCGGTATTAATTGCATCAGTGTCAATTAAAGTTTCATCAATCCTACTGCCACCGGAGGCTCCACCTAAAGATATATCTCCTAATCGTAAGCAAACACCAGACTCGCCTTCAATTAAGAACTGAGTTGTTTCTAATGCTTCATGAGGTAGGATGTTACATTGTGAAATGTTATCAAGATAATCAGGAATGCCATCATTGTCACTATCTGAAATGCCTTCAATGTTATCGGGTATGCCATCATTATCACTATCTTCATTGGTAAGGGAGATAGCAGATTCTTCTACTAGAATTGCGATATTACTACTAGTGAAATAGCTAGGATCATCAATATCCGTAACATTTAGTGTTATATGGTATAACCCTAGTTCGACATTGTTAGGATCAAACGAAATCGATTCATCATTATTCCCACTATCAATAATAAGTTGCTCTGTACTAGACCAGACAAGGCTATATTGATTTGTTAGATCTGGGTGCGAAATCACAGAGTGGATACTTACCGTACCGTCTTGTTTATTTACAATTAGACGAGGTTCATTTAGCTGCTCGACAGATAAATCAACCACGGGTGCAATATTTTGCTCTGTTATTTGAATAGTATGTGATGATTGACTTCCTTGGTTAACTTCACTATCTAAAGAAATGACGAGCGTTTCATTATCATCAATTATTGAATCAGAAAATACAGAGAAAACAATACTTGCATTGTTACCAGAGGTTATTGTTATTATTCCATCTGTTAAATTATGGTCTTCTCTTGAGGCTGACCCTGATACTGTGTATGGAATATCTAATGGATAAGCAATAGCGCTACCATTAATTTGAACCGCTACAGTTACATTCGAACCTTCAAGTACGGTTTGGTCTTTACTAAACGAAATCAAAGGTAACACGTTAACGATTTGACTGGCTCTCGCTACTCGACCTTCGCTGTCGGTTGCCTGCCAAATAACAGTGTTAATTCCAGGTTGGAAAAAAGTCATACCATCAACTAATTCAACAGGAATAGCTATGCCAAATTTATCGACAGCTGTAGCTACTCCCAAGTCAACTCTTGTGGCTAACGCAGTAGCATTGAGCGTAATGTTTGCAGGCGCTGTAATAACAGGCAAATCACTATCAAGAACATTAATTTCAATTTGAACACTCGTTGTCGATTTACCACCCTTACCGTCAGTAATGCTGTAATTAATTATTGCTAACCCAGTAAAGCCTTCAATTGGTTTATAAGAAAGGGTTGTATCTGACCAAGTAACATTACCGTTACTTGCAGTTGCCCCTTCAATAACCAAGGTATCATTATCTACATCGGTATCATTAGCTAAAACGTCAATAGTAAACTCAGACCAATCATTTCGCGAGACAATATCTTCTATTGCTATAGGGTTATCATTTACTGCTGTTACCTTAATGGCTATTTCTGCAGGTTCAGAGTCTAACAAACCATCATTTGCAATAAAGCTGAAAGAATCATCGCCATTAAAATTAGTGTTTGGCGTATAGGTAAAATGAGGAGATTCTCCTGATATGACACCATTACTTGGCTGAGTGATTACCTCAAAAGATAGTTCATCTTGGTTAATGTCAGTGCCTGATGGTTGCACGGTAATGGCTGAGTCTTCTTCAATTACAATTGACTGTGGCGTCGCTATTGGTGCTTTATTGTTAGATGAAGAGACTTTCACTTCAATAGAGATAGTATCTGAACCCCCATTACCATCGCTAACTACTACAGAGAAATTGTCATCCCCACTATAGTTTGCATTAGGAGTATAATTAACTGTTTTACTCGTTCCTGTTCCCGAAACACTTGCTGAACCATGGGAAGCAAGGCTTGAAATAGTCCAATATAGCTTATCGCCATCATTATCGCTTGCGTTTAAAGTGAGGGAAAATTCATTAGGACTTCCATCAATACTCATTGCCACGCTTGTTGTTGAGCCTTCTGAAATAACAGGAGGCGAATTTGAAGGAGGAACAATAATCACCACTAAGTTACTCGCAGTTAAAGCGTTAGTATTATCGACAACATTAACGGCTGCATTTGTACCTTTCGCCCAATCCTCAGCCGCTGCAATATTATAGGTTATTCCGCCAGAAGAGATGGCTCCTGCTTTATCCATAAGGGTTTTTACTGCTGCTTTATCTGTTGCATCTAAAGCAATGGTAAAATTAGATGAGGAAGTTCGTTCAACATCATTGGTGCCAATTAAAGTGTAAGTGCCTCCTTCGCCTGTAAAGGTAAACATTGAAGCATCAATATCATTAGCTGCACCGGTCAAACTAGCAATATCGGTTCCTGTCACCACTAGTGCACCAGAGGTCACATCATAAGTCGCAGAAGCTATTGTTGGTGTAGGAACATTACTCACAGTGATTGCATTGCCAGTTGGATCTGATGTATCACCAATAAAGTAACCCGTAAGAAAATCATCAGAACTAGCTAAGTTATAAGCTGTACCACCCGTTGAGGTTAAGCCATTGTTATTAATAACTGCATTAGCACCGCCGACATCAGTAGCGCTAAGCGTTAAGGTAAACGTTGTTGCATTGGTGATATTGACATCTGAAGTATCAGTTAGTGTATACGTAGCTCCCTCTTCACCAGTAAAAGTTAACATCGACGAATCAACATCGAAACCGCCACCACTAACGACAAAATCTGTCCCTGTAACAACCAGTATGCCATTAATAGCATCATAAGTGGCGGAAGTTAGAGTAGGCTCTGGCCAACCAGTAACCGTTACAGTTGCCGCACTATCTACGATATTCGCTGCAGCATCAGCGCCTCTATTCCAATCTTCAGCTGCCGCCATATTATAAGTGGTCGCATCATCGGATTGTGATCCATTAACATGCAGTAATAAATCAACCTGAGTTTTATCAGCACCTGCTAATGTAGCTGTAAAGCTCGTGCTGCTGGTGATTTCAACATCCGTTGCGCTAGTAAGTGTATAGGTAGCGCCAGCTTCACCAGTAAAGGTTAAGGTCGATAGATCAATGTCGTTGCTTGCACCAGTTAGCTTTAACAAGTTTGTGCCTGTAGCGACTATGACACCAATACTGGAGTTGTAAGTAACAGAGCTTATCGTTGGGACTACTACATTGCTTGCTGTTATAGCGTTCGTACCATCGACAACATTTACAGCAGCATCAGCTCCCGTTGCCCAATCCTCAGCTGCTGCAAGGTTGTATGTCGTACCACTAGTTGAGGTCAGACCATTTTTATTGATTAACTTTTGTACCGCTACCTTATCTGTTGCATCTAAAGTCAAACTAAAGGTCGTAGTTGAGGTGCGATCAACGTCTGGAGTACCTACTAATGTATATGCCGATCCTCCACCGTCTTCCCCGGTAAAAGTGAATAATGAAGCATCAATATCATTTGTAGCGCCGGTTAAGTTTGGAATGTCTGTGCCAGTTACCGCTAATACACCTGTACTAACATTGTAGGTAGCAGATGTGATTGCTGGAATCGTAACATTACTGACTGTTATGGCATTTCCAGTAGTGTCAGAGGTATTACCCGCAGTCACAGCTGTCATAAAATCATCAGCCACTGAAATGTTATAAGCTTGACCACCTGTCGCGCTTGTGCCGTCTTTATTGATAAGCGCATTTACAGCGGCTAAGTCGGTAGAACTTAAGGTAATAGTGAATTGTGTTGCACTGTCTATATTTACATCTGATGTATCAGTCAGTGTGTAGGTTGTACCATCCTCACCAGTAAAAGTAATAGCTGAAGCATCAACATCATCTCCACCGCCATTAGCAGCAAAGTCAACACCAGTCACTACAAGAACGCCTATTGATACGTCATAAGTAGCATCAGTAATAAGCGGTTGTGGCCAACCACTCACTGTTATTGCATTTGTTGCATCCGAGGTATCGCCATCGGTATTACCTGCATTGAAATCATCAGCTGCATTGAGATTATATGTGGTAGCATCATTGGATTGTGTACCATTAACATTCAATAAGGCTTCAATATTGGCGACATCAGTTCCTGCAACTGTTACGGTAAATGAAGTAATACTGGTGATTTCCACATCAGAGGTTTGCGCACCATCTAGCGTATGCGTGCCTCCCGCTTCGCCTGTAAAAGTTAGCATGCTGACATCGATATCATTCGCACCGCCAGCAAGTGCCACAAAGTTCACACCGGTAACAACAAGTGCTTTTGTATCTTTGCTATAGGTTGCGGACGTAATAGCCGGAACTGGGACATTGCTCACCGTAACACCATTGCCGGCGTTATCTACCACGTTAACTGCAGCATGCGCACCAACTGCCCAATCTTCTGCTGCAGCCAAGTTGTAAGTTGCGCCACCTGTTGCCGTGAGGCCGGCTTTATTAATTAGTTTTTGTATTTCAGCCTTATCAGTTGCATCTAGGGTTATTGAGAAACTTGTAGTCGATGTGCGCTCAACATCACTGCTACCAACCAACGTATAAGTAACATTGCCTTCACCGTTAAAAGTAAAGGTCGAGGCATCTATATCATTATTAGCCCCAGTTATATTAGGAATATTAGTGCCTGTAACAACAAGAATAGCTGTTGTACCATCATAGGTAGCGGAAGCGATTGTAGGTGTTGCAACATTGCTAACGGTAACCGCATTAGTTGCATCAGCGGTATTGCCAGCAGTTATAGCCGCAACAAAGTTATCGGCTGCAGCAATATTATAAGTGGCGCCACCCGTTGCAGTGGTGCCATCTTTGTTAATGATAGCATTAACCGCTGCTTTGTCGGTAACGCTTAGACTCAAGGTAAATTGCGTAGCGCTATCGCGCTCAACATCAGTGGTATCGGTAAGCGTATAAGTAACACCTGCTTCACCCGTTAGAGTAATTAACGAGGCATCGATATCATTGGCACCACCAGTCTTAGCTTCTATATCTGTACCTGTTACCACTAAGGCACCTGTACCAAAATCATAAGTTGCGGAGGTAATGGTTGGTTGTGGCCAACCACTCACGGTAATAGCATTGGTGGCATCGGCGGTATTACCATCGGTATTGCCGGCATTAAAGTCATCGGTTGCTGACAGGTTATAGGTTGTGCTGTCATCAGATTGCGTGCCATTAAGGTTTAGTAAAGCTTCAACATTCGCGACATCAGCTCCTGCAACGGTGATGGTAAATTGCGTAACGCTATCAATTTCAACGTTGGCTGTCGCACCGGTGAGCGTAAAGGTTCCACCAGCTTCACCCGTGAACGTTAGAGTTGTTACATCAATATCATTGCTTATGCCATTAAGCGCGACAAAATTCATACCGGTAACAACCAGAGCACTTGTCGATTGGTTATAAGTGGCTGAAGTAATGGTAGGTACAGGCACATTACTGACTGTTACCGGTGTCGTACCATCAGCAATATTTTCGGCAGCATCAGCACCTGAAGCCCAGTCTTCTGCTGCAGCAATATTATAAGTGGCACCACCAGTAGATGTAAGGCCTGCTTTGTTAATTAGTTTTTGTACTTCAGCTTTGTCGGTGGTATCTAAAGTTATGGCAAAAGCGGTAGCTGAAGTGCGTTCAACATCACTGCTACCGACCAAAGTGTAGGTTACGTTGCCTTCACCCCTAAAGGTAAACAAAGAAGCATCTATATCGTTGGTGGCTCCTGTAAGACTGGGAATATTTGTACCTGTAAATACAAGTACTCCAGTAGTACCATTATAAGTAGCACTAGTGATTACCGGCGCTGCAACATTACTAACTGTAATGCCGTTACCCGCCGCATCGGAAGTATCACCCGCAGTCACAATAGCAACAAAGTTATCGGCAGCATTCAGGTTATATGTTGTTCCCCCCGTCGAGGTGGTTCCGTCTTTATTGATGATGGCATTAACAGCAGCTTCGTCGGTCGCACTTAAGTCTAGCGTGAAGGCTGTAAGACTAGTGCGATCAACATCGGCGGTATCGGTTAAAGTATAAGTCGAGCCGTCTTCACCGGTAATGGTGAAAGCTGAAGCGGTTATATCGTTAGTGGCACCTACTTTGGCTGTAAAACCGGTTCCTGTGACAACTAAATCCCCAGTCGCTGCGTCATAGGTGGCCGAAGTTATTGCAGGTGCCCAAGCACTGACTGTAATGGCATTCGTGGTATCGGCAGTATTGCCATCGGTAACAGCGGCATTAAAGTCATCTGCACCAGCAAGGTTATAGGTAGTACCGCTGCCTGAAGTAGTGCCATTGAGGTTGAGTAAGGCTTCAACCGCGGTCAAATCTGCACCGCTGAGAGTAACGCTAAACTGAGTGGCACTGGTAATCTCAACATCGGTGGCGCTGGCTATCGCATGGGTACCCCCACTTTCTCCGGTGAATGTCAGTTTTGATATATCTATATCATTGGTTACACCTGCCAGTGCAACAAAATTGGTTCCGGTTACCACCAGTACATTTGTTACTTCGTTATAAGTTGCCGAAGTCATTGTCGGCACCGGTACATTACTGACAGTAACTCCCGTTGTAGCATCAACAACGTTTACCGCCGCATTCGCACCTTTGGCCCAATCCTCTGCTGCGGCGATATTATAAGTTGCTCCACCGGTAGCGGTGAGCCCAGCTTTGGTGATCAGTTTTTGGACTTCGCCTTTATCGGTGGGGTCCAGAGTGATAGAGAACACCGTTGCCGAACTGATTTCGACATCACTGCTGCCCACTAGGGTATAGGTGGTATTGCCTTCACCCTTGAAGGTAAATAAGGAGGCATCAATATCGTTAGTTGCCCCAGTAATATAGGGAATATTTGTGCCAGTGAACGTCATTACACCCGTTGAACCATTGTAAGTAGCGCTAGAGATAACAGGAACTGCCACATTACTAACGGTAAGGGCATTGGTGGCGTCGGAGGTATCACCAGCTGTTACATTAGCCATAAAATCATCCGCAGCAGCTAGATTGTATGTGGCGCTGCCTGTTGCAGTTGTACCATTTTTATTAAGTATTGCATCCACTGCTGCTTTATCTGCCCCCGAAAGAGTAACTGTAAATTCGGTCGCGGAAGTAATCTCTACATCGGTGGCCGTCGTCAGTGTATAGGTGTCGCCATTTTCGCCAGTGAATGTCAATGTGGAGACATCGACGTCATTCAGCACACCGATTTTTGCTTCAAAGTTGGTTCCAGTGACTACTAGATTTCCTGTTGTGGCGTCATAGGTTGCAGAAGTGACTGTGATAGGGGATACAGCTGCACCAGTAACGATATCATCAAAGTACATATGCATAACGGCTGCATTACTGGCTGGGGTAATCCGTATTTCATCAATATCCTCAAAAGTACCACTGGTTGGCGAAGTAAAATCCAGAGATGTAATTACATCGTGACTAAAAGCCGCTGTTAATGTTCCCAATGCAGCTCCATTAGACTTATGACCTGTAAAGGTTATAGAATGAGGGCCAGTCGCCGTCTGAATAACAAAAGCCATATTATTTAGCTTAAAAAAGGCACCATTATTACTGGAAAGTGAAATCTGGTCATAAGAAACGAGCAGACCTGAATCACTAATTCTTAAAGTCATGTCGCTACCGTCAGAAGACAAGCCAGCTCCGCCGCCATGAGTTTCGGCTGTAATTTGTGCCGTTGAAGCTCCATTCGTGGTTACAGTAATATCAAATCCTGAATTTGGGATATTTGACGCACTAGGATTATCCCCTTCTACTGTGATCATTGAGCTACTTGTTCCGAAAGAAGCCGTTTGAGCGGGATCACCAAGAGCTAATATTCCATTATAACTATTAATTTTTAGGGAGAGGGTCTCAATAGTTCCGACTTTATTCTCTAATGACCAGTCTCCACCTTGTGCGGGGCTACCTGTTGAATTATTGGACGCCGCCACATCAACATTTGAATAATTGGCAATAAGCTCTAAGAGTTGTTCACCTTTTTCAGTCTTTGCTAATTCACAGCCGTATAACAATACATCGCCTTGATCTTTCAGAGCGGCATCTAATGCTGATAAAGTTGATAATTCTTGTTTGAGTAATTCACTGGTCACCGTGGAGTTACCTAATAGTAACTCACCATCTTTAGCGTGTGAAACAAGGTGTAATGCATCGAGGTTTTGATAATTACTTAAAATAGTTTTTAGCTGTGCTAAGCCACTTTCATTAGGTGATATTTCTGCAACAGCAACACCAGATTTTAACACCCGATAAAAAGCACTTTTATCAGGCACATTTTGGTCAATAATAATTAACTCACTCACCGGATTTTCAAGCACTTTGTCTAAGCTTTCTTGATAACTGTTAGATTCATTTCTCTTTAACTCATCACCGCTATCAGTACGATGAATAGTTAATTTATCGCTATTTACAAAATGTAACGTCGACGAAAGGTTATCAAGTTGTTTTATTTTTTGGCTGCCAATGGATTCAGATAAAATTGCTTTGTCTTGCTTTTCACTACCCTGATAACTATAAGAGTCCATTATTTTAGAGGGGCTGGAGATAGCAGCAAATGGCAGTAAAGCGGCTACAATACAACTGAGAACGTTATTTTTCATGAATTGGTACCTTGAGATAATTTATCTAGCCAAAAGTTTATTAACATTTTTTTAAATATAACTTATTTAGAAAAACAAAATATAACAAAATAACCTGATTATTGACAATGTTATGGCTAAATTTGAGGAAGCGTATCTTTCTGAGTTTAAAGCTGTCTAGTGAAGTATGGGAAGTCCAAGTCGTGTAAATAATTAGACTTAAATAGCTTATTCATTCTAAAGTAACGTTCAAAGAATATGCACAGGAGCAGTTTATGAAGTATAAATTTATTGTGTGTTTTTTCAGGAAGAATATTTAAAAAGTGGTCGGTGATGCAAGATTCGAACTTGCGACCCCTTGGACCCAAACCAAGTGCGCTACCAAGCTGCGCTAATCACCGACATTTAAAACTTTTTATCTGCTACTTCAGAAAGAAGTAAAAAGATGGGGTGGCTAAAGGGATTTGAACCCTCGACAACCGGAATCACAATCCGGGGCTCTACCAACTGAGCTATAGCCACCACAGAGGTGTACTGATACATATTTTTGCGAGGAGCAATAAGTATGTGCGCTGCTACTTAACAGCGCGGCGATTGTATTGCATTTCACCTCTTGTTGACAAGAAAAATATCATTTTTTTTAAGCTTATTTTTTTTCGTCAATATTTAACCACCAAAATGTGTTCAACTAATCTACAGGTAACACCATTTTAGCATTTAACTTCTTGTCTATTACTTGTCGACTTCTCTGCAACATCACTGGACCAAGCCGCTTTTAATTGCTCAACTACTAAGTAATTTACCGGTACTAATATTAAGGTGATAAAGGTGGCGAATAAAATACCAAAACCTAAGGATACCGCCATTGGTATTAAAAATTGTGCTTGGGTCGATTGTTCAAACAACAAGGGCATTAGACCAATAAACGTGGTCAAACTGGTTAACATTACCGGCCTAAATCGTGCGGAGCCTGCGGTTAATACTGCTGCCATTAATTCACCGCCTTCGTTGCGTTTTTTATTGATAAAATCGACCAGCACCAGTGAGTCGTTTACCACGACACCAATTAACGCCAACATACCTAACAAGCTCATGATGGTTAATTCCATACCCATGATCCAATGGCCAATAACAGCGCCTATCATGCCAAAAGGAATAATGCTCATAACAATAACCGGCTGTATATAAGATTTAAAAGGAATAGCTAACAGCGCGTAAATGATAAAGAAGACAAATAGTAGCGCCCAGCCAAGCGAGCCAAAAGATTCACGCTGCTCTTTCGCTTCTCCTTCAAGAGAATGACTCACCCCAGGATATTGAACAATAAGTTCATCTAAATAGGCTTTCAAGTCAGCTTGTAATACAGTCATATTAGTATTTGATTTTTCCACGTCGGCACTGACATTGGCGGTACGGTAGCGATCAATTCTTGAGATCGTAGCAGGGCTTTTTCCGGGAGTAAACTTAGCAACATGCGATAGTGGTACTGAGCCACCTGCAGGGGTAATAACAAGAATGTCTTCTAAATCAGCTATGGTACGGCGTTCGTTTAATGGTAATCTCACCATGACACGTACATCGTCTCTACCGCGTTGAATACGTTGTACTTGTGAACCAAAAAACGAGCGCTTTACTTGGCTTGAAATACTTACCCGAGTCAAACCTAAAGCCTTGCCTTGTTCTGTTAATTCAATTTGCAACTCTTCTTTACCGTCGGACAGGCTATCGGCTATATCGAATACCGTAGGGTAAGTGGCTAAGCGCAGTTTTACTTTATCGGTCACTTCCTTTAACGTTTCGAGTGAGCTTGCCTTAAACTGAACATGGATAGGGTCTGATGAACGACCTATCTCAGCTCTAAACGTTATGCTTTCAGCGCCTGGGATAGGGCCAATTAAGTTACGCCATTCACGCACCAATTCTCGAGAAGTTATTGCCAATTCACGTGATTCTGGCGGGGTAATTTCAAAGCGGACACTGCCCTTATTTGATGCGCCGCCACGACTTCCTGTGGTGGCTAATATATTGATAATGACACTGCTGTTGGTAGATGGCTCAATATACTTTTGTCTAAGTTCTTCTGCTTTTTCAGCCATTTTAATAACATATTTATTTGTTACTTCAAAAGGCGTTCCTGCAGGTAACGTCAGCGTAGCTCGTACAGTTTCACTTGGAATACGCGGAAAGAAAATAAACTTTGTCCAGCCACTCATAATGAGCGCAAGAATCACTAAGAAAACACCAATAAAGCCAACTAGGGCAGTGGTTTTGTTCTTAATAGCCAACTTTAATAGTGGCTGATAAAAACGGATGATGGCGCGTTCAAAACCATCAGCAAAAGATTGTTGCAGTTGGCTGAATTTAGATTGCTCTTCTTTTTCGGAGCGAAGTTTTAAGTTTTTTAGATGTGAAGGTAAAACAAATTTAGACTCTATTAAGGAAAAAATCAGCACTGGAATAACTATAACTGGGATCTGCGCAAATAATGCGCCACGTGCGCCTTCAATAAAAGCAAGAGGAAGGAAGGCCGCCACGGTTGTTAAAATACCAAAGGTTACCGGTGTAGCGACTTCTTGGGTGCCACGAATGGCAGCCATTTCACCTGATTCAGCTGTTTTTAAGTGGGTATAAATGTTTTCGCCAGTGACAATGGCATCGTCTACTACAATACCCAAAACCAGGATAAAACCAAATAAACTCATCACATTTAAGGTGACACCAAAAAAAGGCATCATGATAAAGGCACCCATAAAAGAAATGGGAATGCCCAGAAATACCCAAAAGGCAATCGAAGGTCTGAGGAATAACGATAATAACGCTAAGACTAATATACCGCCTTGTAAGGCACTTGTTGTTAAAGTAGATATACGATTTTTTACAATCTGAGAGTCGTCATCCCAAAAGCTTAATTCAACGCCTACGGGTAAAGTACTTTGTTGGTCATCAATGTAATTTCTTACGGCGTCAGCAACGTCAATCGCGCTTTGTTGACCGATACGGTAAACATCGATAAAAGCGGCTTGTTTACCGTTAAAGCGGGTGCGTACAGGCGTTTCTTCAAAATCATCCTTGATGAGTGCGATATCACTTAAAGAAAGGATAGAACCATCAACATTGGTTTTTATCGCAATTTGTTCAAATTCGTCTTTGCGATAAGCTTGGCCTTTTGAACGCAGTAATATATCGCCACCTTGAGTTTTTAAATTACCCGCGGAAATATCAGTACTTGAATTTGAAATGGCGGAAGATATTTGCGCGATAGTTAAACCATATTGGCGTAAGTTGTCTTGTGGCACTTCAATAGATACTTCATAGTCGCGCACACCGCTGAGTTCTACTTGGGTAATTGCAGGAATTTTTAGTAAGTCATCTCTGACTTTTTCAGCGAATTCACGGGTTTCTTTTTCGCTGTAAATACTGGCAATGGTTACGGCAATAACTTCACGTTTACGTGTAGCTAAGGAGACCACAGGTTTTTCTGCATCAGCAGGGAAAGTATTTATTTCGTCAACGCGGCTTTTTATATCAGCAAGCATCTCGCGCGGATCATAACCCGCTTCTACTTCTATATTGACCGCAGAAGAGCCTTCTTGCGAACGACTGGCAATTTGCTTAACGCCTTCGAGGTCTTGAACCGCTTCTTCAATGCGAATCGAAATACTCTTTTCTACATCTTCTGGAGTTGCGCCGCGCAGTGATACATTAACGTTAATTCGATCGGTGGCAAAAGACGGAAATACTTCTAGGGGAATACGGTTAGACAGACTGAATAAACCAGAGATTAAAATGGTAATTAACAGTAAGTTCGCGGCAACATGATTTCGTGCAAACCAAGCAATCATTAGTTATTCACCTTAGTAGCAGGGGATGTATTCGTTCTTTTTGCTTGTCGTTCTGCAATTAACTCGGCTACTGTGATGCCTTTTTCTGCTGCTATTTTTTCTAATTTTTGTCGACGTTCTTTAGGTATTTTAGATTTTTTTGTTTTTTTGTTAGTCAATTGACCAGAAATAGCGACAGGTGTGCCCGAACTGACTTGACCCAATGAAGTTAAGACTAATTCGTCTCCGGCGATTAATCCGTGGCTGACTATGGATTCAGTGCCATTTTGCCAACCTAAGATAACCTCTTTACGCATTAATAAGCCATTTTCAACGATATAAACATAACTGCCTTGGTAAATGGCACTACTGGGTATTACTAAGGCATTTTCTACCTCGCGACCGGTGATTTTCGCGGTGACGTATTGGCCCATTTTTATTTGCGCACCTTGGTTATATTCACCATCGTATGGACGAATAATTTGGGCAACGACATAAAGTTGTTGTGACGCTTCATCGATAGCGCTTTCGGTGCGAACAATTTTTCCTTGCCACACTTGTTTGCCCATCAAATCAGAGGAGATAACCACATTACTGATACTATTGACCTTAAGTTGTTCATTGTCATTACGATACTCTTCAGGCAGTCTCATTAAGGGTAAATCTTTGTTCTTAATCGGTAGGCGAATCTCGACATAATCAACAGCAAAGATATCGGCTAACTGGGTATTGCTTGAAATTACCTGACCAATATCAACATTTTTCTTTAAAATTCGGCCAGCGTAAGGTGCAACAATGTTTGTTCGCTCTAGTGATAGTTTTACTTTATCTAATTGTGCTTCAGCTGAGAGTACCTGCGCTTTTGCTGCTTCAAATTGTGGTTGACGTAATACCAGCGCGTTAGGTGTATTACCATCACCCAATCTTTGCCAATCAGCTTTCGCTTGTTGTACTCGAGCGCCTTCTTCTTGCAAATTTTGTTTTGCAGACATTAAGCTCGCTTGCGCAATTTTAACTTCAGCGCGGTGATCTCTATCATCAAGTTGAATTAAGATGTCGCCTTGTTCGAAAAAACCACCGGCTCTAAATTGTTTACTAACTTTATTGATTTGCCCTGACACTTGCGCAAAAAGCACACTTTGAGTTCTTGGTTTAACGGTACCGAAACTTTGCACTGTCACTTGATAGGTTTGCGGAGTAAGGGTCGTGGTTGTTACTGTCATTTGTGCTGCCTTTGAAGGTTTAGCACGCTTACTTGTGGGTGGATTTTTTAAAATAGTCATCATTAAGATGATAGTGGCTACTATGATAATAATAGGCACGACTGTTCTTTTATATTGGGAGATTTTATATCGAGGATTTTTCTTTTCAATGCTGAGGGACATGTTTATTCGGCCTTTAGTGTAGGTGATGGCGCAAGTGGTGCTGTGGTGAAGTCGCCACCCAAGGAAAGATGTAAATTGATTCGATTGGCAATGAGCTGGTTTTTAATTTTGATTAATGTTTCTTGAGCTTCGAACGAGCGCTTTTGCGAGTCGAGTACCGTGGTATAACTGACCAAGCCACTTTGATATTGCTCAAAAGATAAAGTGGCGGCTATTTTTGCATTATCTTGCGCGGCTAACATGGTGTCATAACTGTGCTTTAAACTCTTTTCTAAGGTGATCGCATTTTCTACAGCGCTGAAAGCATCATATAAGGTGTCGAGGTATAACCGTTCGCCTTGTTTTAATTCAATACGAGATTTCTCTTCATTGGCTTTCAGACGCCCGGCATTAAAAATAGGGGCTGTGACGCTGCCCAATAGTGACCATGCTAAAGAAGAGCTCGAAAGTAAGTCCCCGATATCTGCGGAAGAGTTGCCCACTGAGCCGGACAATATAATGCTAGGAAAACGTTGTTTATGTGCATAAGCTAAACTGGCATCTTGCGATAATAACTGATACCAACTAGCTTTTAATTTGGGCTTCCGGCTGATTAATTCTGATGGTAAGCCAACAGGAATATCATTGGTTAACAAGGGTAAGTCGGCATTAACGAGTAACGAACCCTTTGGATATTCGCCTACTAGGCGTTCGAGTCGCCTAATTAATTTCGTTTTTTCCGCTTCTTGCGTAGAAACCCTGGTTAATTCATTATTTAAATCATTGCGGGTTAAATACACATCAAGCGCGGGTGTTAATCCTGAGTTATAACCTGCTTCAATAATGGCTAAATCTTGCTGTGAATTTTCGACTCTACTGCGATAAAGTACGAGTAGTTTTTCTGCTTCAATGACACTAAACCATGTTGTTACAACGTTAACAACTAATTGTTGTTTGTACTGCTCAAAAGTCGCTTTTTGCGCCAAGTAGTTATAGTTACTAATTTGGTCGGCGTCAGAGAGCTTGCCCCAAATATCAAGCTCATAGCTTAAGTTCAAATTAACTGAGTTGCTATCAGCATAACTGCCCGTTTGGTTGTCTTTATTACGACCACTGCGAACAGCCAAATCGAGTTCAGGCCAAAGCTGACTGCCTGAAACAATCAGTTGCTGCTCTGTTATTTGCAGTTGATAAGCTTGCATCGCAAATTGGTGGTTTTCCGCAAGGGCTTTCTTCACTAATTGATGAACTTGTGGGTTACCCAGTTGAGATAACCAATTATTCTCTACTGCTAAGGTTTGTTTATTTTCTTGCCAGCTTTGAGGAAGTGATTGGTTTGTTAGTTTTTTATCTATTTCTGAAGTAGTGCTACAAGCGAGTAAAAGCAAGCTTGAAAGTAGTAGAAATAGTTGTCGAAGTCGACTGGTCATAAAACGAAGAACTCATTAAAAATACTGCTTATAATTGCAGTGTAAACAATGGCGGTATCATGGGATAGCTACTTTACAAAAGTTTACACTGATATTTATAGTAAGCACTGCTTGCTACTTCATCGAATATTTAAAAACAAAGTATTAATATGATAATTTACCCTAGATTTGAACCTAGATTTGGCTCTATATTTCAGCCTGCCTATTCGTGTTAATTTGAATATGCCTAGCTGAGTAAACTAGGCATAATTTTTACTTTATTCAATTAAATCAATGAAAAATGCATATTGCAGTGCCTTTTTATTAATGCTTTTGAAACGACCAGAGGCTCCACCGTGACCTGATTCCATGTCTGTTTTAAAGAGTAAAAGGTTATCATCAGTTTTATATTCACGTAATTTTGCCACCCATTTCATCGGTTCAAAATATTGTACTTGAGAGTCATGTAAACCCGTGGTTACTAAAACATTAGGGTAAGCTTGTGCACGAACTTGATCATAAGGTGAATAAGACAGCATGTAATCGTAATAAGTTTTATCTTTAGGGTTGCCCCACTCGTCGAATTCATTGGTTGTTAGCGGAATACTTTCATCTAACATCGTTGTGACAACATCAACAAAAGGGACTGCCGCTGCTACACCGTTATATAATTCGGGTGCCATATTCATTATAGCCCCCATTAATAGACCTCCGGCACTACCGCCAGCAGCGAAGACATTATTTTTATCGCCATATCCTTGTGCAACCAAATCATTAGTCACATCAATAAAATCAGTAAAGGTATTAACTTTTTCGAGTTTTTTACCCTGCTCATACCATGGACGTCCCAACATCTGTGAGCCACGAACATGGGCTACTGCGTAAACAAAACCACGGTCTAACAAGCTTAAGCGGCTACTAGAAAAACTTGGGTCTATGGTATTGCCATAAGAACCATAACCATACTGGTATAAGGAATTAGTACCGTCTTTTTTGAATTTATCTTTACGATAAACCAGGGATACTGGTATTTTCTCACCATCTTTGGCGGTAATAAAAATACGCTCGGAGCGGTAATTTTTAGCATCAAAATCACCAAGGATTTTTGTTTGTTTTAGCTGTGTTTTATTAAAATTGGTTAAATCGATATCGTAGTCAGTGCCTGGGGTAGTAAAACTGGAGTAATAAACACGTAAAGAAGTATTGTCTAGCTCATAGTTACCGTAAAGGTGTAGGCTAAAAGCACTATCGTTAAAGTTGAGTTGTTGTTCTTTACCGGTTGATAATTGCTGAACTGTTACTGTTGTAAGACCATTTTCACGTTGTTGATAGACGAGGTGGTCATTGAATAACTCAAAGTCATCTAATTTAACTTTGTTGTTGGCAGCAATAACATTTTGCCAATTTTTTTTATTTCCGAGTTTGCTTTGATGTACTTTCATCAAACGAAAGTTGGTTGCTTGCCAGTTGGTTTTTATATAAAACCAATCATTAAGTTTAGCTATGGTATATTCGATGCCGTTGTCTTTGGGAATAAATGCGATTGCAGAGGATTTATTATTGTTGGCATCAATTAATGAGACACCTTTAGTCTCGGTACTTGAGTGCCAAATATAGATATTACTGCCATCTTTTTCTTTTGACATAAACGTATAATAAGTATTATCTGCTTCTTCATATATCAGCTGGTCAGCAGCTTGTTTTGTGCCTAAAATATGACGGAATACTTGATAGCCAAGTAACGTTTGTGGATCCTTTTTAATATAATAAACGGTTTTATTATCGTTGCCCCATTCAATACTGCCACTGGTACCTGATAGCGTGTCGCTCAGTAAATCGCCGCTTTTTATATCTTTAAAACGAATATCATAAATGCGACGACTCACGGTATCTTCACCATAAGCAAGCATCTTTTCATTAGGGCTAACCCTTAAGCTTCTGGCTTGGTAGTAATCATGTTCTTTAGCTAATTCATTTACATCAAGTAATACTTGGCTATTGTTGCCATTAAAGTCTGTGGCTCGAATGTAAACAGGGTATTCGCTAGAGCCGTGCATTTGATAAGAATAAAAGTAGTTGCCTTCTTTGATTGGTACTGAATTATCATCTTTGTCGATACGATTTTTTATTTCGTTGAATAGCTCGGCTTGCAACTCCGTGGTATGCGCTAATTTTGTTTGGCTATAGTCATTCTCGGCTTCAAGGTGCGCTAATATTTCAGGATTAGTGCGGGTATCATCACGCATCCAATAATAGTTATCAATTCGTGTATCTTGATGGGTTGTTATTTCATAAGGAATTTTTTTGGCGATGGGCGCAGTATTATTCATATTGTTGGTTGTCTCAACGTTATTGCTGCAAGCGGTTATTAATACTGTTGCACATAAAGATAAAGTGATCTTGTTGGATGATAAAGTCATTTAAAGTAATAATTATGTTAATGAAGTGTAGAGTAATTAAAATAGCAGGTTGTTAGTTGAATTCAAGCTGCTTTGCGATATAGTGCTTGAATAGTGTGATAGTTGGGTCTTAGCTAGGCATTAGCTAGTTATTAGCTAGTTATTAGCTAGTTATTAGCTGAGCATTATTTATCAATACTCGGTTTACTTTTAGCCATCACCTCACATTTTCCTTTACCGATACAGAGAATGAACATGTCATTAGATAAATTATCAGCGCAGCTTAAGGCTGATAAATGTGCCACCAATAAATCCAATTTACCACCCGTTGAGCAGTGGAACCCGCCCTACTGTGGCGAGATAGATCTGCAAATTAAAGCCAATGGTGACTGGTATTATGGAGGCACTATTTTTAAACGTTTATCTTTGGTTAAATTGTTTGCGTCGGTTCTTATTCGGGAGGTAAACGAAGAGCGCGATGATTATTTTTTAGTGACACCGGTAGAAAAGGTTAAAATTAGCGTTGAAGATGCGCCATTTATGTTAATTCAGTGGCAGTGGTCAGATGACAAAAAAACGGTAATGCAGGGCACGACCAATCTCGGTGATGAGCTTATTTTAGATAAAAAACATCCGTTAACGTTAAGTGATGATGGGGGCTTGTATATTACGGTTCGTCGAAACCTACTAGCGAAAGTACATCGAAATGTATATTACCAGTGGATTGATATAGCAAAAGAAAAGCAAACAAAAAACGGCACAGAGTTAATTTTTACCAGTGCCGAATGTCAATTTGTTTTAGGGACCTTATAGAGGGGAAGTCACTTTTATTCTTGTGTTAGCGCTACGGAATAGAAATAGCCATCATCACTGCCCAGAAAAATAGCGTTATCATTGATTACTGGCGAACTGAAAAAGTTACTGCCTTTTAGACTCCATAACTTTTTGCCTGTAAGGTCGTAGGATTTTATATAACCCGTTCCAGGAGCACTGTATGCATCACCTGATGTTATATAAATAATATCATTAGCAATAACCGCTTTAGAAAAAACATTTTTTCCTGAATTAACTGACCAGTTAAGTTGACCTGTTGTAGCATCTATTGATTCGAACTTAAAATCGTCAGAGCTACCAATGTAGAAAGCACCGTTATATGCTAAAGCATCTCCTGTAACCCAGTTAGTGCCGTGAGATAGAGACCAAACATTATCGCCAGTAATAGCATCATATCCGGCAATAATGCCTGCTCGTGTCCCTACCGTGAGTATGCCTGACTCTATTGCTGGCGAGCTAGGCATGTTCTTTGCCTTATGCCAGTTCTCACTGCCATTGAGAGTGTTTATACTGAACACACCTGTTTCACTACTTATATAAAGGTTATTATCCATAATAAGTGGAGTGCCACGTAACTTTTCATTTAAGTTATATGACCAAATTACAGCACCGTCAGTGATATTTAACGCGTAAACTGTGCCACTTTTAGAAGCTAAATAGATGCGATTATTTTGGTAAATAGGGCTATTAGTATGATAATCCCAAACATCAAGTAATGATTCCGTTGCAGTGGCTATACTCCATAGGGTGTCACCCGTTTCAGCATTTAAGGCATGAAAAATTCCATTGAGACTAAGAAACAGCACCGTATTTTCAGCATATAAAATATTTCCAGATACTTTACTACCAATATTGCGTTGCCAAGACTTAGTTCCATCGCCAATGTTTAAAGCATAAACAATACCTTTATCTGTACCAAAAAAAACGTGAGTTTTGGATAATGCTGCGGTCGACTTTATCGGCGATTCAGCATCAAAAGCCCAAAGGTATGACTCTAAATTTGCGACTTTTTCTGCGGGGATTGTCGGTGGTATTACAGCTTTGGGCGTGTTATCAATGGGGGGCGTTTCTTTTGATGAGCTTCCACAAGCAGATAAAATAGTAGTCAGTAGTAGTAAAGCAGACAAGGTTATTTTCTTCATTAGATTCTCTTTTAATAGTTAGTTTTGATTCGCCATGTAAATAGCTAACTTAAGAATAAGAAAAAAGCCCATAAAGGGCTTGAAGAAAGGTTTAAGAAATACTTAAGAAAATAAAAGATTTTTACTTTATTGTTTTTTCTATGTTTTTTATTAATTCAATAAAGCGGGGTAATTCTCTTAGGGGAGCATATTTAGGATCAGAATTAAACCATAAAGATAGGTTGTTATGTTCGGTATTTGCCTGCTCTAATAAGGTTAGCGCTTTATCATACTCGCCTGCGGCAACATGATAACGAGCAGTTGAAACAGGTGGCAGATATTGACCAATATTTAATTGCTCTTTCTTGATATTAGCCAGCCAATAGTTTAATTGTTTTAAACCACCTTGTTCAAAGTTTCTCTTTGTTATAGCTATTTCTTTTGGGCTATAACCGGCTTGCATAAATGCTTTATTATAATGAAAATAAGCGCGGTCTTCATCACCCATATTTTCAAATAAGCGAAGTGCTGAGATAGTATAGGTTGCTGACTCAGGATCAATGGTAAAAAGTTTAGCGAGCTCTTTTTCCGCTAGCTCATATTGCTCGGCCATATTATAAATCCATTCAATTGAGGCCGAAGAATAATAATCAGGATCAATAGATTGTGCAATTTTGTTATGATGAATAGCCTCTTTAAAACGACGTTGGCTAAGTAACATATTAGCGTATTGAATATGAGTTATGACCTGTTCAGGGTCTAGTACTATGCTTTGAATAAAATACTCGTCTGCAAGGGTAAAGTTTCTTTCTTGCTCCATAGAGATCATTGCAAGTTGTAAATATGCATCACCAAGATCAGGGTTAATAGATAAAGCTTGTTTAAATAAGGATTTTGCACTGTTAATAAGTTGTGCTCGTTGCGCTTTATCGACATACCAATATTGAAAGTATTTCGCTTTACCTAAAGCAGTTAAAATGAGTGAGTTATTAGGTTTTTGCTGGTATAGCCTATTTAATAGAGTCTCGGCTTGGCGGACGGCAATAATATCTTGTTGCATCAAGAAAAGAGCCTTAGCATAAGATTCATCATTAACGAGTTGTATTTTTTCGCTTAATTGTTCAGTAGGCGGTACAGGAGAAGTAAGGCTTTGATATATTATTATCATCAGTAACAAGATGAGCATTGGCGCATAGTTAACGGATGATTTATACCAAGGCCTTGTATTGGCCTTATTATTTGATTTTCCGGGCTCTATAACATTAATTCTAACGTTATCTGCTGGTTCGATTAATAGATCTATGGCCTCCGGTTGCACTAATAAACGGAAACCCACACCGGTAATGGTTTCTATATAACGCGGTTTTTTTGCATTACAACCCAAGGCTTTACGCAATTTACTAATAGCGACTGAAATGGTTTCATCTGAGACCACCTTTCCTTGCCAAACTTCATGCAATAGCTGCTCTTTAGTGACACTTTTTTGTGAATTATTAGCAAGCACGACTAATACACGGATGAGGCGCTTTTCAATCTTGTCACTATCAGATTTTTTAATAATAACGTTATGGTATGGATCAACTTGCCACTCGCCAAGTATAAACTTCTCTTTTCCGTAATCCACGGCTTAACCTTATTAACAAATGAGTGCTTAGCATAGTAATCTAATTTTATCTGATCGACTACGCACATTTTCTCTTGTCGAGAAGATAAAGCTTATTAACGGGGCGTTAATAAAGAATGGTTGCAGTTACTGCTTTTTCTGTTGATTACAAACTGAGCAACTTGTTTGTTTTTTCATATTAAATTGCTGCCATTGGTTTGACAAACCATCAAGCAAGTTTAACTGATTAATTTGTACCTTATTACCGGTAAGCAGTTTAATGGCTTGTAAACATTGCATACCTGCAATCATGGCCAGTACCGGGCCAATAATACCCAGTGTTTGACAATTGTTAGTGGGGGCTTTTTCAGTCATTGGAAATAAACATTGGTAACAAGCGCTAGTCTCATCTCTTGGATCTATGGTTAGCTGTTGCCCATCAAAACCTGTTGCTGCACCAACAATTAAGGGCACCTTATGCTGGACACAAGCTTGATTGATTAGGTAGCGTGTTTCTATGTTGTCTGAGCAATCGAGCACTAAATCTACTTGCGGCAAGTAATAGTCACATAACTCTTTATCTAACATATCATCAATGGCTTCAATGTTAGTATCAGGAAATTGTTGTTGTAACTTTTCTGCAGCGGCATCAGCTTTATTTTCACTGATATTGTCTTCGCTAAAAAGAATTTGTCTGGGTAAGTTACTTAGCTCAATCGTATCGCCATCAGCAATATAAAGGGTACCTATACCAGCAGCAGCTAAATATAAACTTGCGGGATTACCTAAACCACCAACACCCAAAATCAAGACTTTAGCATTACGCAAAGTCATTTGTCCATGTTCGCCAACTTTGTCTAACATTATTTGACGAGAATATTTGAGCTGCTCTTGTTTGGTTAACACGACTTTCCTGCTTTCATTTTAAGTATAAAAAATTAGGTCTAAAGATTAGCTCTAAACATTAGTGAATAAAAGTGCGCACTGCACCCGCTTTACATTGTAAATACACTTGCTGCTTGACTTGTAAAGCGAGCTTTTGCTGTGAGAAAGCACTAATAGTAACAAAAAATGGCTGTTCGCCACAATTCACAGTCACCAATACTTGGTTTTGTTGTATTTCTATTTGGCTAATTGTACCAATAAAATGATTAACAATAGAGCTATTCGTTGGCTCAGTTAAACAGATACTAAGCTCGCTAGCGAGAATAAAACAACGTACAAGTGGTTGTGTAGGACTAGGCTTATGGGTAATGATTACATCAGGAATATGTTCACAAGGCATGAATAATTCTTGCTGATCATTCAACTCTAATACTGCTAAGCCATGGCCATTATCATGATTTTTTATCGGCAAGGCTAAACTCGTTTGTTGATGCATTAATGAGTTATTGCTGTTGTTTAACTGGTGAATTACTTGATGAATGTTGCCATAAGTCAATGCTCTACCTTGTTCAAGCACTAACATTTGGTCACATACTTGCTGTAATTCATCTAAGGAATGACTGACATAAAGAATGGGAATATTAAGCTGTTTTTGAACGGTTAAAATTAACTGAAGTAGTGTTTTTTTACTGGCTTTGTCTAATGCACTTAAAGGCTCATCAAGTAATAATAGTCTCGGCTCAGCGAGTATTGCGCGCGCTAAGGCAACTCTTTGTTGCTGGCCACCGGAAAGTTCAGTGATGAGCTGACCTTTTAGTGGTTGTAGCTGAGTAAGTTGTAAAACATCATCAAGTTTTAGTTTGCTATTTTTACAACGTTTAGCGGCAAATTTTAAATTCTCAACTACCGTCAAATGAGGAAATAAACGTGAATTTTGAAAAACCAATCCTACCCGCCGGTTTTCTGCTTTAACGAATGTTTTGTCTTTACTGCATGTGAGCACTTCATTATCAAAACTGATTTTACCCGATAGCTTGGTTTCAAGACCTGCTATTGCACGTAACAAAGTCGACTTTCCAGAGCCGGAATGACCATAAATACCAATGATACCTTGCAAGTCGAGTCTTTCATTAATTGAAAAGTCAAAGTTAGCATAATCAATAGTAAAGGCTAAGTTGAGTGTATTCATCTTAATGCTGCCCGGTCTTTTTATGTTTTAAAACAGACTGCTTCTTTGGCAAGTTAAGCAAATAGATACTGGCCAATAAAATCATTGAAGCAATTAATAAGCTGATTGAAATAATATGGGCACGAGCGTAATCAAAGGCTTCAACATGATCAAACAAAGCGATGGATAATACCCGCGTTTCACCTGGAATATTACCGCCTATCATTAAAATAATGCCAAATTCGCCAACCGTATGCGCAAAACCAAGGCTTGCTGCGGTAATGAAACTTGCTTTGGTTAACGGCAGTACAATAGAGAAAAAACGGTCGATAGGTCCAGCACCTAATAGTGCTCCTGCTTCTAATAATGAATCACCTAATTGTTCAAAAGCTTTTTGCAAAGGCTGTACAACAAAAGGCAAAGAGTATAAAACTGAGCCAATAACAATAGCAGAAAAACTAAAGGCTAATTGCTGTCCTGTTGTTTGCTGCCAAAGTTGTCCGGGCAAATGCTCTGGTGAAAAAGCGATTAATAAATAAAAGCCTAACACTGTTGGAGGTAATACTAAGGGCAGGGCAACAACTGCTTCGATAATCACTTTAAAACGACTAGTCATTTTAGCTAAATACCACGCCAATGGAGTGCCAATAACCAGTAAAATAATCGTGGTTAATGCTGCCATTTCTAGCGTTGTGATTAACGCTTGTAGATCAGGGTTTATCATATCAGTGGCTAGCCTGTTCAGCATTGATGTAACCATAACTAGCAATTATCTTTTGTGTCTTAGGTGAGAGCAGAAAGTCACTGAGTTGCCGTGCCTGTTGCTGATTCTTACTACGCTTAAGAATAACTAATTGCTGCTTAATGGGTAAATGATAATCGCTGGGAATGATAACACCGGTTAAGTTATTGAGTACCAATTGACTATTAGCAACAATGCCGGCGTTTATTGCTTTACTACGTATTTGATTAAAGGTTTGAGTAATATTGATGCCAGTAATTAACTTGTCTTGATAATCTTGCCATAGACCTAAATGTTGCAGACTTTCTTTAGCGGCTTTGCCATAAGGAGCGATCTTAGGATTAGCAATAGCAAAACGTGCTGAGCCGCTTATTAAGTTGCTCAAACTCTCTGGCTTCTCAGGTTGCTTTAGTTGATTTAGTTGTTCTAATTGGGTCAGTTTACCGTAAGAAAAAAGCGCTAATTGTCCTAGCGCGTAGGTTTTTCTACTCTTTGCTAAAATAAGACCATCGCGCTCAAGCTGTTCAGGTCTGCGGTAATCAGCACTTAAAAATATATCAAAAGGTGCACCGTGTTTTATTTGTAAAAACATAGTGCCACTGGCACCACTGATTAATTGTGTTTTGATGCCAGTTTGTTGGTAAAAATCAGGTAAAAGTTTTTTTAATACTGGGGTGAAATTGGCAGCAACAGCAATGCGTAATTCGCTCTGTTCAATAGCAAAACTTGGCTGAGTTAATAGCGCAAGCAAAGGAGTTAGCCATAAAAAAGTACGTCTTAACAAAGCCGTCACTGAGTTAGCTCCATGTTTGTGCTTTGTTATTGTCGCTATCTTTGGCGTCTAACCATTCTTCTCTGGTGTTTGTGTCACTGCTGTTTTCACCTTCAGCAATACCTTCAGTGTTCTTACCTAGAGTAATGCGTTCTTTTTTCCAAAAGGGGGCCTTAACTTTTAAATAATCCATAATAAATTCATTCGCAGCAAAGGCGTCGTGTCGATGTTTGCTGGTAACACCGACAAAAACTATTTGCTCGCCGATATGCAGCTCACCAATGCGATGAATCACTTTAACTCGACCAATATTCCAACGCTCTCTTGCTTGGATTATTATCTTAGCAAGGGCTTTTTCTGTCATGCCCGGATAGTGCTCTAAAGTTAAACTACTAACACTGTTGCCATTGTTTTGATTTCGCACACGACCAGTAAAAGTGACTACCGCGCCATCTGTTAGATTATCTTGCTCAAGTAAGGCAACTTCATCTGCTAGGCTAAAATCAGCAGCTTGAATCGCTATTTCTACTGGTGTGCTAGTGCTTAAATTCATGCTTACATTTGTGCTTATATTAGCGCTCATGATTAACCACCTGTTACCGGTGGAAAAAAGGCGACTTCATCGCCAGACATTACCGCGTGTGAAACGTCAACCATGTCATGATTTACGGCAGATAATAATGAGCCATTATTTAATACCTGTTGCCAGTGTGCGTTTTTATCACTTAATTGCTGCTTAACATCTGCAACGGTTTTAATATTATCAGTGCTTATACTTAACTCACTGCAATCTAATTGCTCACGTAATGCGGCAAAAAATACTATTTTGATCATAACTTTTCTCTTTACTTTGAAGAGGATAAATCCTGACTTACTATTAAGTCGCTTGCCAGTGCCCTGACTTGCCGCCTTCTTTTGTTAAAACTTTGATGCCAAAGATTTCCATCGCAGGATCGGCAGCCTTGCACATATCAAATAAGGTTAAACAGGCAACAGATACCGCGGTTAACGCTTCCATTTCTACGCCGGTTTGCCCTGTTAAACGACATAAGCTGTTGACTTGAACGTAGCCATTTTCATTATCAAGAGTAAAGTCGACCTGTACTTTCGAAAGCATTAAAGGGTGACAAAGTGGAATTAAATCACTGCATTTTTTAGCCGCTTGAATACCGGCAATACGTGCTACCGCAAAAACATCGCCTTTTTTGTGCTTGCCTGTGGTGATTAACTCAAAAGTGGCGCGGTTCATTTTGATATAACCTTGCGCGGTTGCCGTACGAGAAGTCATCGCTTTTTCGGTGACATCAACCATGTTGGCTTCACCTTGCTGATTTAGATGGCTTAAGGCAACTTCTTGAACTGATGTATTGTCTGTTGATGCATTGCCTGTTGATATAGGATCAGTCATTAGCTACGTGTCTCACATTGCTCTGCACTAAGGTTTAAATGGGGGACAAAATTACAAGGTTTGTGGTTTGCATCAAGCTGCTCTTTAATGACTTTGTCCCATGCGGTTTTACATGCATTAGTGGAACCGGGCACACAAAGTACAACGGTTTTATTGGCAATGCCGCCAAAAGCACGTGATTGTATGGTGGAGGTACCAATTTCTAGTAATGATACGTGACGAAATACTTCACCAAAGCCCTCAACTGCTTTATCAAATAATGGTGTTAAGGCTTCAGGAGTATTATCTCGGGCAGTAAAACCTGTGCCACCAGTTGAAATAATGGCGTGAATACTGTCATCGGCAATCCACTTTGAAACTTGCGCGCGTAATTGATAAACGTCATCAATGACAATCGCTTTGTCAGCTAAGTTATGTCCAGCATCGGTTAAACGTGCAACTAAAGCTTGGCCTGAGGTATCATTTTCCTCAGTACGCGTATCAGAAACGGTTAAAACCGCAATATTTAAGGGGATAAAAGTTTTGCCGCCGTGTGCTGACATAAGAGTTCCTTTACTTTGAAAATGGTTATTTTGTAATGTTATGGTTAGTTTGGTTTAGTTGTCACTATATATTAGGCCGTGTATTGCTATCTATACTGAACGCTCAAATAGCTAGAGCTTAAAATTTTTGCTTTGCTTTTTGCCACTCTTCTGGTGTATTGCTATTAAATAAAATGTGGTTAGTACTGGCATTATTCACAAGGTTGATTGCTTGATGCGGCACTTGTTTTAGTAAGGCACGAATCGACGGACCATTTTTTTCACCACTTTTTGCTGCATAACCTTTAAAGGCTTGTGCTAAAAAAAGCTCAAGATAGGCATTATTGGGCAAATAAAGTGGGATATTATGGGTTTTCCCTGATGCATCAGCATAAAAAGTGGCCTTTTGGCTGAGCTCACCTTTTATTCTTAACTGTTTTAATGCGGAGGCTGTCATTAAGGGTAAATCGACAGGCAGAATTAACAGTGCTTTAGGTTGCCTTTGATTTTTCAAACAATACTGCAACACAGAGTAAATCCCGCCAACAGGTCCTGTGCCTTTCACTACATCATGTACTTGGTGATTATCACCGCTAATAACGATATTGCTGATGCCAGCGTTACTCAGTAGCTGTTTAGAAAAATCAACCATAGAGAGATTATTACTGGCATTACCACGTGTTAAAAGTGCTTTGTCTTGCCCCATGCGTGAAGACAAACCACCAGCGAGTACAACACCTAAAACGTCATCACTTGAAAACGAGTCACTTGAAGCAAAACCACTTAGGCTATTGTTCATTATATTAATCACCGACTAACCTCCTAACATGGCTAGGTGTTTGGTGCCGCCAGTGAGTTTATCATGCAGGAAATGTGTTGCTTTTTTGTCGCCGAGCAATGATACAATTTTCGTTTGTAGGGGAGTAAGGTCATCACTTTGTAATTCGTCACGCAATGATAGACCTTCTTCACCAAATAAACATAAATGTAACTTGCCACTTGAGCTGATACGTAAACGATTACAGCTATTACAAAAGTCTTTTGAGTAAGGCATGATCAAACCAATGCGACCTTGGTAATCAGGATGATAAAACTCTTGTGCAGGCCCAGCTGATTTCTCTTGAATAACAGGTAACCAGCCATCAAGAATCAAGTTCTGTTTGATGCGTGAGCCTTGTACATGTTGAGCATCAAAAAAAGCTTGGTTATCGCCTGTTTGCATTAGCTCAATAAAGCGTAAAGTTACCGGGGTATCTTTAAGCCAATTGAGGTAACTTTGAATGCTTTTACCACTGTACTCTCGCATTAATACCGTATTAATTTTAACCTGTGGTCGGCCATCAGCCAATGCCATATCAACACCTTTTAAAATGGTCTTTAGCTTGTCATGACCGGTAATGGCGTGAAATTGACGGGGATCTAAACTGTCAATACTGATATTAATGGCATCAATGCCAGCATCTAACCAACTGGGTAAATGCTCGGGTAGTTTAAAACCATTACTGGTTATCGCTACTTTTTTAATGCCAGGGGTCTGCTTAGCAATATTGATGATATCAGGCAGGTCTTTACGTAATGCAGGTTCACCACCTGTAATTCGAATTTTTTCAGTGCCTAATTGAGCAAAAGCTGAGGTTAATCGTTGAATTTCTGCTAATGATAGAAAGTCGCGCGGTTGGTCGCACTGATAACCGTCAGGCAGGCAGTAGTTGCAACTAAAATTGCAAACGTCAGTAATAGATAGGCGAAGGTAATAAAACCTGCGGCCAAAGTTGTCTGTTAACATGTCACCTTTCCAAATGTAGGGAGGCTAACGTGTTTCCTTGTTAACCCTGGCAAATTAGCTTTTTACATAAAAGTTAATTTACGGCATAAAACAGCATAATAGTGATAGTGGTGTCATCGTCACTAAATTAGCTATAGAAGCTCGGCGTTTAAATCTACTTACTAGTATATACCTAAATCACCTTACAGTGCGAGGATCAGAACAAGTAAGTAAATTTGTTATTGTGCTTGTTGATCATTATCAACAAATAAGTAGTTAAAACACTATTATTTTTGTGGGCATATAAGCGATACTAGGCTCATTTAAATTTCACCCTATTTTATATATACCCGTTACCATTCAAAGTGCACTCTGAAACAAGCATCTTGAATGGCAGCGGGTATAAACACTAAGCGAGTTTTGTATGTCTGATTGTTGTTCTGCACCCGGTTTATTACCTTTTGAACAAGCATTAACTAATATGCTCGAGCAAGTAACCCCTGTTACTGAAACGTTATGCTTGCCTATAACTAAGGCGTTAAACTATGTTTTGGCACAAAATACTGCGAGTCCGTTAAATGTGCCACCCCATGATAACTCTGCTATGGATGGTTATGCCTTTTCTCTTGAAAGTTTATCAAGCAATAAAACATTAACACTTGTCGGACGTTCAATGGCCGGAGCACCTTTTCAGGGCGAGTGTAAGTTAGGTGAGTGTATTCGTATTATGACAGGCGCTAAAATGCCTAACTGTTGTGATAGTGTTGAAATGCAAGAAAATGTTACTGCAGATGGCGACAACATTACCTTCTTACAAGAGAAAACATACGGCTCACATGTACGAAAAGCAGGTGAAGATATTCAGCAAGGTCAACAAGTACTTAAACAAGGGCATAAATTATCACCTGTTGATATTGGTGTATTAGCCTCTTTAGGTGTTGAAACGGTAACTGTTTATAGAAAATTGATCGTTGCTTTAATTGCAACGGGAGACGAATTGAAATTGCCTGGACAAGCTTTGTTGTCGGGTGATATTTATGAAAGTAACAGTTTTGTTTTATCGGCAATGTTAGAAAAGTTACATGTGGAAGTCATTGACTTTGGTATCATTGAAGATGATTTTGAAGCAATTAAGACCGCTTTTATTAATGCGGATAAACAGGCTGATGCAGTTATTTCATCTGGTGGTGTTTCGGTTGGTGATGCGGATTACACTAAAACGGTATTGGATGAGTTAGGTGAAATCGGTTTCTGGAAAATAGCGATGAAACCAGGTAAACCTTTTGCTTTTGGTAAGTTACCTAACAGTGTGTTTTTTGGTTTGCCAGGTAACCCTGTTTCAGCATTAGTTACTTTTCATCAATTAGCTTTAGTTGCTTTAACTAAAATGCAAAATGCCAAAAGCTTAAAACGCACAACATTGCAGGTAAAATGTAGCAGTGACCTAAGAAAATCTCCGGGACGCATGGATTTTCAACGTGGTGTACTTTCAGTCAACGAAGCCGGTGAAAATGTAGTGAGCTCTACCGGAGCACAAGGCTCTGGTATTTTATCAAGCTTAGCCCGTGCCAACTGCTTTATTGTTTTACCCAGTGAACAAGGAAAGGTACGTGCAGGAGAAACGGTAACAGTGCAATTATTTGATCAGTATTTATAAAAAGGAATAATATGAAGTGATCTTCGAACGCATATTTGTCATACCCCAAAGATATGTGTACAATTATTGTTCTAATGTGCAAAAGTAAAGCCGCAGGACGTTATTATGAAACACCAACTCAGCTTCGCTAAAATTAATATTTTAAGTGAAAATGTTGCCGAAGTTATTGTTGAGCAAGATATTGAAATATCATTAGAAATGTCTGAAGAATATGATGATTTTTTATCAAAAACTTTTTCAGGTGATTTTGCTTTGTTAGTCAACAAAATTAACCAGTATGACTTTTCCTTTGAGGCTAAGTTGAGCATGGCTTCGCATGATAATTTAATCGCAATTGCCGTGATAGCCTATGAAAATGAAGCTAAGGAATCAGTGAAGAAGGTTGCTGCTATGCGCCAACGTGACGGTTGGAACTTGAAAATATTTGATGGTTTAAATTTAGGTTATCAGGACGGTTTAGCTTGGTTGAATAATGAGTTAAACATCAAAAAATTAGCCGATTAGTTTTTTGGTATTTTATAAAAAAGGCCGACAAAGAATAAGAATAAAAAAACGCTGCCAGTAGTGATATTGACAGCGTTTTTATTTAGCCGAATATTACGGCTAATTGCTCAGTTTTTACAACTGAGCAAAACATTTATCTGCAGCAACTAACGTTTTTTCAATTATCTCATCGCTGTGCGCCATGGATAAAAAGCCTGTTTCAAAAGAAGACGGCGCTAGATAGACACCTTCATCAAGCATTAAATGGAAGAAACGTTTGAATAACTCACTATCACAAGCTGTTGCTTGTTCATACGTTGTGACAGGATCGGTTTCTGCGGTAAAGAAAAAACCGAACATAGCGCCAACATAATTAATGCTCAAATTTACACCATTACGTTCAGCGGCTGCTTTCAAGCCCATTGCTAGCTTTTCTGTTGCTGCACTAAGTTGTTCGTGTTTATTGCCTTGTGATAATTCATTTAAAGACGCTAAACCTGCAGCCATAGCGATAGGATTACCCGATAACGTACCGGCTTGATAAACCGGACCAACAGGGGCAATGAAATCCATTATTTCTCTTTTGCCACCAAAAGCGCCAACAGGCATGCCGCCGCCAATAACCTTTCCTAACGTTGTTAAGTCAGGTTTGATATTGTAATGTGCTTGTGCGCCGCCTAATGCGACACGAAATCCGGTCATCACTTCATCAAAAATTAAGACACTACTGTATTGATCGCAAACTTCACGTAAGCCCTCAAGGAAGCCTTTAACCGGTGGAATACAGTTCATGTTGCCAGCGACTGGTTCAACAATAATACACGCTATTTCATCGGCATATTTTGCAAAAATTTCTTTTACTTGTTCAATGTTATTATAACTTACCGTGAGTGTGTGTTTGGCAAAATCTTCAGGAATTCCAGGAGAGTTTGGTACACCCATAGTTAATGCACCAGAACCCGCTTTAACTAACAAAGCGTCAGCATGTCCGTGATAACAACCTTCAAATTTTAATATTTTATCGCGACCTGTAAAACCTCGTGCTAAACGAATAGCACTCATGGTTGCTTCTGTACCCGAGCTAACCATACGTAAAGATTCCATTGAAGGAACCAATTCGCGAACTTTTTCTGCCATGGTAATTTCTAGTTCAGTTGGTGCGCCAAAACTTAAACCATTTTTAGCGGTACTGACAACAGCTTCAAGAATAGCGGGGTGATTATGTCCTAAGATCATTGGCCCCCATGAACCAACATAATCAATGTAAGCGTTGTCGTCTGCGTCATAAATATATGCGCCTTCTGCGCGCTTAATGAAATATGGGCTACCGCCAACACCATTAAAAGCACGAACGGGTGAGTTTACGCCGCCAGGAATAATTTTTTTTGCTTGTTCGAATAATTGTTCTGAAATAGTCATAATGGCCTGCTTAAATATCCTAAAAGTTCTTGTCGGTAAACCAGTTTACTGGTTTTTCATGAGTGGTTAGTTGATCTTCAACATTAACGCTAGAGAATAGACCCTACGTATGCCACCCGAATTTTTAATAATGATTAACTGTTTTTATTGGTAAACCAATTTACTGGTTTTTCATAAGCGGTTAGCTGATCTTCAACACCTAAGGTTAATGCGAACAAGGCCATGCGTACTAAAACACCGTTTTGTGCTTGTCTGAAAATAGCTAAGTTATCTAAATCATTGAGATCTGTATCAAGCTCGTTGGCTTCTGGACGAGAGTCTCGCGGCAAAGGGTGCATAATAACGGTATTTTCTTGGCAGTACTTCTGATAAACACTTTTATTTAAACTGAAATGCCCACGATATAAATCTGCTTCATCTTTACTGGCAAAACGTTCTTGCTGAATACGCGTTTGATAAATGACATCACATGATAAGTTACCCGCCATCTTGTCGGTAATAGTCACTTCATGACCTGCATTGGTTAAAGTTGAGATGACACTGTCAGGCATTTGTAGTGCAGTTGGCGCTACCATGGTAATTTTGATGTTATTATATAAACTTAATAGTTTAGATAATGAATGCACAGTACGGCCGTGTTTTAAATCACCCATTAAAACAATATTAAGGTTATCAAGACCTTTATTGAAGTGCATCATTTCAGATTGAATGGTAAACAAATCTAACAAAGCTTGTGTTGGGTGCTCGTTAGCACCATCACCACCATTGATTACGGGGACGGTACTGCCTTGAGCAAATTGCTCAACGGAGTGCATTTGCGGATGACGCATAGCGATGACATCAGAGTAACCGCTGATCACTTGTGCAGTATCAAATAAAGACTCACCTTTGCTTAATGATGAATTTTCTTGGCCGACAGTTTCACGAACAAAACCACCAAGCAAGTTAAAAGCTGTGCCAAAACTTACACGAGTACGGGTACTAGGTTCAAAAAATAAATTACTTAAAATAGCACCATCAAGTACATGACAACGCTTTTTTCTTGCTGCGTATGGCGCCATTTGCGCTGAAATTTGTAGAATTTTTGCGATAGCATCGCGATCAAATTGTGATACCGACAGAATATGACTGCCTTGAAATTTCATCATCTTGGCCAATGTTACTTAAGGAGAAAAATTTGCCAGAATATAGCATAAATGGCTAATTTTGCGAATGGCTATTTACGAATATTTTTCGATTTGAGGGTATAAAAGCAAGAACAAAAAATAAAATAAAAACGATAACTGTTGCAAATAAATCCTGCCCTTTTGTAAATAAGTCGAAATAAAACCAACTATTTTCAAAGAGTGCGATACTGCTCCCCGCTATAAATAATAATGGCTTACTGGTTGTGCCTCTTGCACCAAGCGCTTTTGCTAACAGATAACCGAGTAGCGGAATAAAAGACCAAATTATAAAAACAATAATGGAAAAAAATGCCGCGCTAGGGGCAATGGTGTTTCTTAAGAAAACATCAATGATGCCAAAAGTTTGCACGGCTAAATAACCGAAATAAAGTGCTAACATAGTATTTACCTCGCTGTTTCTACGGTGATAATAATTTAAAATGGCTTTACATAAGCGAGAATAATAATGGCTAATAATATAAGTACAGGAATTTCGTTGAAAAACCGATAAAATTTTCCGGAACGAGTATTTTTATCCTGTTGAAAAGTTTTTACTAACTTAAAGCAATAACCATGGTAGGCAAAAAGTATTGTGACTAAAACCACTTTTGCATGAAGCCAATGTGCGGCAGCAAACCAAGCATATCCGTAAGCATGAATTATTAATAAACCTAACATAAGTGTGAATAGCGCAAAAGGCGTCACAAAATATAATAAACGTCTTTCCATACCTTTCAGTTGTTCTGCAATTTCTTCAGATTTAGTTTCAGCATGGTTGACAAATAAGCGAGGCAGATAAAAAATTCCTGCAAACCAAGCCACCATAAAAAAAACGTGCAAGGCCTTTAACCATAAAATATTACTGAGTAAAAATGTGCTCATTACGTTAACTTTCCTTCTACGAGATAAACTCTTAGTTGTTCAAAAGCGACTATGCCAATAATATTGTCTTTAGTATGTCGATAGATATAAACACCACCACAACGTTGCTCGACTAAGGCTAAATAGGCTTCAGCCAAGGTGGCCTGCTGTGATAATGCGATGAGTTTATGCTGTATAACTTCTTCGTCAATATTTTTCTCTTTAATTACTTGTCGCTTATCTTGCGGCTTACTACTCTGCTTGCCTTGTTGAGGATTATACTCGCTTAACAAAGGTTCATTATGCGCTAGGTCAATGTCAGTGCTTGTTTGTGCTGTACTAGAGTCTGTTTGTGGTAAAGCGGTTGATGTCGGCTGTGACTTATCAATAAACTGCGCCCAAAAATAGGTCGTTGCTTTACTCTTAGGATCTATTGTCTGATTGATGACTAATTGTTCTTCAGGAGAGCTAATTAACTGGCCGGCAAGACAACGATTGTTTGCTTGTGATAAAAGGGTGAAATTATCTTTCATTATCGCTAATACACCGATCTTTTCTAACGCTGCTTCAATAGGAGGTTTACGATAAAGTAAGTTTTGCACGTCAAGTTGCATAGTAAAAACAGAGCCATTATTGAATACTTGTCTTGAGACAATGCTTGCTATAGTAATGACCATCATTGCAGGAACAACTAATTCAAGCTGGCTTGATAGCTCCACTACCGCTAACAACGCAGCTAAGGGCGCATTGAGACTCGCTGCCATAAAACCAGCCATGCCCATTAGAACAAAATCACTGCCGACACTTTCACCGGGTAATATTAGCAGGGAAATAGCGCCAGCGCAGGCACCTGCGATAGCGCCTATGCCTATTACAGGACCAATGATACCACCAGGAATACCTAAGCCGAGTGCTGAGATAGTCATTAAAAATTTAGCTAATAATAAACTGAGTAACAAACCTATTTGCCAATGGCTTGCTAAAGAAATATCAATAGCACTTGTACCCGTACCCATAGCGCCTGGTACGAGGTAACCTAAGCTGCCTGTGATAAAAGCCGCCATCATTAACCGTGGAATAATATGTAAGTTTTTACTGTGCTTGATAATCAGGACTAAATATTTATTAAAAGCCGCAGCGAGCATACCTAAAAACACACCGAGTAATGCCAAAGAAAAATAATGACCTTGACCTAGTGTGATGGTATTAAAATAATCAAAGCTATGGTTAGCACCTAACAAGTTTTGGGTAATGATTGAGCCAACCAGGGAAGCCAACATAACAGGAATAAAAATATGAATCTTATACTCACGTAGAATAACCTCCATCACAAAAATAACGGCGGCTATCGGCGTATTAAACGTGGCGGAAATACCGGCTGCAATACCGCAAGCACATAATGTTCGGATGCTATTGTAGGGGAGCTTTAATACACTGCCTAAATAACTACTGCAAGCAGCACCTAAGTGTACGGCAGGACCTTCTCGGCCGACAGAGAAACCCGATGCTAAAGCAACAGCACTACCCCAAAACTGATTTAAGGTGTTTTTAAAGGGGATAATGCCGTGGGCTACTTTTAATCGGTGTAAAACAAAAGGGATACCGGTACGTAGGTATTTGTAACCAGTGAGCCAAGCAATAAATAAAATAATCAAGGAACCAATAATAGGTAAATCAAAACGACTTACTGAGTCTAAACTGTTATAGTTATCGCGTTTTATTAGGTACAGTTGTTGAATTTCTTCGATTGTTAACGTGAATAACACCACGAGTAAAGCCGAAGCGCAGCCACCAATAATTGCTAGTAAGCATATTTGCCATGATGTTTTTGGCAAGGCTAAATGTTTTTGAATTGCTGCAATTGAAATCATCACGCCGCACATTTTATATTTTTATTTATAAGGTTATTGTACGTTATACTCATGATACTGCAAAATGTACATTGTAGGACTTATGAGCAATTTATGAGCAAGGCACATTTTTTTATTAATGGCTGTTCAGGAGAAAATGCTCCAGCATGCTCTAATAAGCAACCTCCTTGTAGCGTCCTTAAACAAAAGTGCAACGCGGAGCATGGTTTGTTCAGACCCCTCCGCAGGGTGAATATAAGCCTTTTAAAGTTCGTTAAATCGTGCATTTCGGGGTAACAAGAGTATTAACATGAATTGGTTAGCAAAAATAAATCTGCGTATTGTAGTACAGCGGTTAGGCGCCTTTAAATCGGCACTGTTCTTATTCGTATTGATAAGTCTTTGTTTATTTATCGGCTATCGTATGGGGAATTATTATCATTACTTTCAAACGACAAACCTTGAGCAGCAGCAAAATAGACTTGAGCAACTCTATCAGCAGCAAGAGTACTATGTTGAGCGTGTTCATTCATTAGAAGTTGAACTGGCGGTGGAGCAGTTAGCTAACCAACAAGCACAATCACTGTTGAAACAAGAAGCTGCACTCTATGTTGACATAAAAAAACAGCTGGCCTTTTATGAAAAAATTATGGCTCCTGAAAAACAAGCAGGTAGTTTAGTTGTTGATAGTATTGATATTGTGGCGACTAATAGTCCAAATATTTATCGCTTTAAAGTTACGTTAGTGCAGCAAATGTTAAAAAGACGCTATACCAAAGGTTTTATTGATTTAAATTTTATTGGCAGTTTGAATGGCAAACCTAAACGCATTAAACTTTCGGAAGCCTCCAATATAATCAAAAAAGATTTATCTTTCAGTTTTCAGTATTTTCAATTGATTAGCGGTGAATTCACTTTACCAGAAAAGTTTAGTGCTGAAGAACTCGTACTTACGGTGAATATCGCTAAATCTCGCAGTCAGAAAAAAATACAATTTGAGCAAACCTTACCTTGGCAAGTTAAGCTTGACTAGCCATTTTTTACGGTACAAAAGTAAAGCTAATGCACTTTTTACAGACATAATACTTGACTAAAATACTCAGGTTTAAGATAATTAGCAATACAGTAAACTCCGTCCTCCCTTAGTGATTAATTTTTTGTTAGTCTACTAAAGAAAAGTTAAGTAGAGCATCATGTCAAACCCAGAAGCAAGTGTAGAGTTAAACACAGAATCAACGCCAGAATTACCGATTAAATTTACGGATGCGGCAGCAAATAAAGTATTGTCTTTAATTACTGAAGAAGAAAACCCTGAACTTAAATTACGTGTTTACGTTACGGGTGGCGGTTGCTCTGGTTTTCAATATGGTTTTACTTTTGATGAAAAAGTGAATGACGGTGATATGACTATTGAGAAACAAGGTGTGGTGATGGTAGTCGACCCGATGAGTTTACAATACCTTGTTGATGGTGAAGTGGATTATCTAGAAAGCTTAGAAGGCAGTCGTTTTGTAGTAAACAACCCAAATGCTAGCACTACTTGTGGCTGTGGTTCATCTTTCTCAATTTAGGTTTCCTCGTACATTTATACCGCTAATGCCGACTTTTTGTCGGCGTTTTTGTTATTAGCTTACTGCATTGTTTACGCTTCATTATTTTATCTTACGATAAAAGACACAACAACACTTTAATCCTTCATGATCATTTGGCTTAGTTAATGCCGCTTAGCATTCTATCAGCTGGTATATTCCGTTTGGTAAAACTATAAAGCATAACGGGTATAAATCTTTACATTTTTTAAACAATTTGTTGCAAGTTAATTATTCTCTGTGCGATAAAAAACGTTATCATAACCACCTTAAAACCTAATATTAAGGTCAATGCTTAAGTCTTTAAACGACGTAAGTATCAATGGAGTATTATGACTACATCCTCATTCAATTTATCTTGGTTGGCACAACGCCCTTATATTATTGCGGCACTTATCTCTTTGCTGTTAATTGCATGGATGGCTTCAGGTCCTAATGCAGCAGAGCAAAAAGAAGCGATTCAAGCGAAGCAAATATCGCAAACTTCAACGGATGATAAAATAAAGGCACAAGTCAAAGTAGAAACACGTTATGGCACAAATATCCATAAAAGTATTGAGCTTTATGGTCGTACTCAGCCTGATCGTATTACCACATTAAAAGCTGAAGTGCGTGGTAAAATTACTGAAGTCTTCGCTAAACGAGGAGCTAGAGTAGAAAAAGGTCAAGCTATCGTCCAAATTGCATTGAATGATCTACCGGCACAATTAACGCGGACTCAGGCGCTGTTAATGCAAAGACAAGTTGAATATGAGGGGGCGTTAAAATTAAATAAAAAAGGCTATCAAGGCAAAGTTCAGCTTGCGCAAGCTTTTGCTGAATTAGAGTCGGTAAAATCTGATATTCAACGATTAGAGTTAGATATTGTTAATACCTTAATTAAAGCGCCTTTTGATGGCGTTTTAAATACCCGTTATGTGGAAGTAGGTGACTATGTTGCTTCTGGTGATGATATTGCCATGATTGCGGATTTAGACCCGCTGATTATTCGTGCTCATGTAACTGAGCAGCAAATAGCGGATCTTTCTGTTGGCCAGATTGCACAAGTAAGTTTACTTAAAGGGGAAAAACTGCAAGGTATATTACGTTACATTGCTAGCGTTGGTGATGATGCCACCAATACATTTAAAATTGAGGTCGCTGTTGCTAATAAACTCACCAAGAGTAAACCACAATTACTTGCTGGCTTAAGTGGCGAACTAAGTATTGCCTTAGAAGAAACCTCAGCGATTAAAATATCACCGGCGTTACTTGCTTTAGATGAACAAGGTAATATTGGTGTTAAATCAGTGCAAAACGCTATTGTACAGTTTACGCCAATAGACATTGTTAAAAGTGAAAGTGATGGTATCTGGCTTACTGGGCTTGGTGAACAAACGGATATCATCATACTTGGACAAGGATTTGTACGAGCAGGAGATCGAGTCGAAGCTATTTTTGCTAAGGATGATCTTGACGCGACTACAGCTGAGGGTACTAAAGTTGATACCTCTGACGCCGCAGAAGAATAGGGAATATTATGCTTAGTCTCATTGAAGCGGCGTTAACACGTACTCGTTCAGTCGTCATGTTATTTATATTGTTGCTGATTTCTGGCGCGATTACTTATGCCAATATTGCTAAAGAATCTAATCCAGATATTACTATCCCGATCATTTATGTTTCTATGGTTCATGACGGTATTTCGCCAGAAGATGCTGAGCGAATGTTAGTCAGGCCGATGGAGAATGAACTAAAATCTATTGCTGGCATTAAAGAGATGAAATCTAATGCTGGGGAAGGTCATGCTTCGGTTACTTTAGAATTTATTGCCGGTCTTGATCCCAAAGAAGCATTGGCTGATGTTCGAGATAAAGTGACGTTAGCAAAAGCTAAACTACCTAACGACACAGAAGAACCTGTAGTAAACGAAGTAACCATGGCCAACCAAGAAGCGGCACTGACAGTCATTTTGTCAGGTGCGGTTAGCGAACGAGGGCTGATCACTTTAGCGCGTAACGTTAAAGATAAAATTGAAGGCATGCAAGAAGTGCTTGAAGTGGATATTGGTGGCGATCGTGAAGACATGGTGGAGATTTTAGTTGATCCCTTATTGATGGAAAGTTACGGATTAGACCAAGCTGATATTTATAACTTGGTAGAACGTAATAACCGCTTAGTACCCGCAGGAACAATGGATACAGGTAAAGGTCGTTTTGCTATTAAAGTGCCTTCAGTATTTGAAAACATACAAGATTTACTTGAATTACCCATTAAAGTTGATGGCGACCGGGTCATCACTTTCCAAGATGTTTCGACAGTTCGTCGAGCTTATAAAGACCCGACAAGTTTTGCACGTTTAAATGGCCATAGATCGGTGTCGCTTGAAGTTAAAAAACGTTCAGGCGAAAACTTAATTGATACGGTAGATAAAGTGAAAGCCATTGTTGAAAAAAACCGTGTTAGGTGGCCAAGCCAAGTACAGGTTGATTATATTGGTGATAAATCTATTGAAATTAAAGAAACCTTAACTGATTTACAAAATAATGTTTTTTCAGCCGTTCTCTTAGTTGTTATTGTTATTATTGCTGCTTTAGGAACACGTACTGCTTTATTAGTAGGTTTAGCCATCCCAGGCGCTTTTCTAACCGGTATTCTAGTTATTGCTTTAGCTGGAATGACGGTAAATATTGTCGTGTTGTTTGGCTTAATTATGTCGGTAGGTATGTTAGTGGATGGTGCGATTGTAGTCACTGAATTTGCTGACAGAGAAATGAATGAAGGTAAAACCAAGCAGCTTGCTTATGCCCATGCAGCTAGACGAATGGCATGGCCTATTATTGCTTCAACGGCTACCACTTTAGCCGCTTTTGCACCACTGATGTTTTGGCCCGGCATTATGGGTGAGTTCATGAAATACTTACCCTTTACCTTAATTGCGGTGTTATCTGCTTCATTGGCTATGGCACTTATTTTTGTGCCAACTTTAGGCACTATTTTGGGTAAAGCACGTGTTATAGGAAAAGCAGAAAAGAAACAGGTAGAACAAGCCGAAGCAGGAGATTTAACTCAACTAACAGGGTTTACGGGGGCTTATATCCGTCTATTAACGACGGCAATAAAACACCCCTGGAAAATTGTTATGGCAACAGTTACTACTTCCGTGGTGGTAATGTTTCTTTATGGTGCATCAGGTCTTGGTGTCAGTTTCTTTCCTGAGGTCGAACCTAATAGTGCCACCATGGTTGTGCGTTCTCATGGTGATCTATCAGTAAAAGAAAAAGACGCTATTATGCATAGCATTGAAACACGTATTTTACCGTTAACTGAAATTAAAACCTTGTATACCCGCACGGGGGGTAATGATCAAATAGGTACTTTCCAACTTAATTTTATTGACTGGCAAATAAGGCGTAGTGCCGATGAAATTGTTGATGAAATACATCAAGTCACTGCTGACTTAGCCGGTATTGAAATCGAAGTAAGGAAAAATGAAAATGGCCCGCAAAATGGCAAAGATTTAAAACTAGAGTTAAGTTCTCGTTTTCCTGAACAACTGAATAAATCGGTTGGGATTATTCGCTCAGCGTTAAAAGAGACAGGAAAATTTACCGACATTGAAGATACTGGTGCTAAACCTGGCATTGAGTGGCAGTTAATTATCGACAGAAACCTAGCCGCAACCTATGGCGCCGATGCGGCTTTGGTTGGCTCGAGTGTTCAAATGGTAACAAACGGCTTAAAACTAGGCGAATACCGTCCTGATGATGTTGATGATGAATTAGATATTCGTGTGCGCTTTCCTGAAGAGAAACGTAATTTAGGTCGTTTAGATACTTTGCGTGTAAAAACGGCTTCAGGCTTAGTGCCCGTGGGTAGCTTTGTTGAGCGTAAAGCTGCATCTAAAGTAGATACCATACGCCGTGTCGATGCAAAACGTGTGGTGACTATTCAAGCCAACTTAATTGCGGGTGCACAGCTTATGGCAGAGCTACCCAAATTACAGGCTTTATTACCTTCATTAGGTTTACATCCAAGTATTGATGTTGTTGTCAAAGGGCAAAATGAGGATCAGCAAGAATCAGAAACCTTTTTGGTTAATGCTTTTGCTATTGCCCTTTTTGTTATGGCGATGATTTTAGTCACGCAATTTAATAGTTTTTATCAAGCTTTGCTTATTTTGAGTGCGGTAATCTTTTCTACCGTAGGTGTATTTCTTGCGTTGTTATTAGTGCAAAAACCTTTTGGCATTGTAATGGGAGGCATAGGTGTTATTTCTTTAGCAGGTATCGTGGTTAATAATAATATTGTGTTGATAGATACCTACAATGTATTACGAAAAGATGGCTATGGCGTTATTGATGCGATATTACGTACCGGCGCACAACGTTTACGGCCCGTTATGTTAACGACTATTACTACGATATTAGGTTTATTGCCTATGGTAATGCAGGTTAACTTAGACTTCTTTGAACGTACGATTGTTTTTGGTGCACCTTCAACACAATGGTGGACGCAATTGGCAACAGCGATTGCTGGCGGACTCGCTTTTGCAACAATACTAACCTTAGTACTCACGCCTTGTTTGTTAGTACTTAGGGATAAACGTAAAGAGAAAAAACAAGCGATATTAAGCTTTGAGAGGAAATCAACGTCGGGTAAGATAGCCGTAACAAGCGAAGTAAGCAGTGTTGCCTAGTTGCACAGCTAAATAATACAATATAATAATTATAAAATTAAAGAGAGAACAATGTTTAAAATATTTTTGAAAACAGCAGCAACAACGAGTATGGCGCTTGGTGCACTGTTAGCGATGAGTGTTAGTGCTTCAACGTTATCAGAAGCTGAACAAGCAGACATGAGAGCATTAAAACAAACCGCATTAAATTCTGACTTATCGTATCAACTGGTTGAATCTTTAACGACCGAAGTGGGACCTAGGATGATGGGGACACCGGGTGATGCTAAAGCTATCGCTTGGGCTGTCGCTAAAATGGAAACATTAGGTTTTGATAAAATTTGGACTGAAGAGATCACTAATACGCAGTGGTTACGTGGTGAAGCAAGTGCAAAAATTACTGCGCCTTACCCTCAACAAGTGGTTGCTATCGCTTTAGGTGGTAGTGTGGGTACAGGCGAAAAAGGCCTTACGGCTCAAGTTGCTCATTTTAAAACGTTAGCTGACTTAAAAGCTGCCAAAGCGGGTAGTCTTAACGGTAAAATAGCTTTTGTTTCTTATAAAATGTCGCGACATATTGCGGGTAAAGGCTACGGACCAGCGGTTGGTACGAGAGTTAATGGCGCTGCTGTTGCCGCTGAAAAGGGGGCGGTCGCTTTAATTATGCGCTCAGTTGGTACCGACAATAATCGTATCGCTCACACGGGGGTTATGCGTTATAAAGAGGGCGTGACAAAAATTCCTGCGGCAGCACTATCAAATCCAGATGCCGATATGTTGGTTAACCAATTAAAGCGTGGTAAACCGGTCAGTTTTTATTTAAAGCTAACGGCGAGTATTAAAGATAAAAAAATAGTTAAATCGGCTAACGTCATTGGTGAAATTACCGGATCAGAATTTCCTGAGGAAATAGTAGCGATTGGTGCACATCTTGATAGCTGGGATGTTGGTACAGGTGCGTTAGACGATGGCATTGGCGTTAGTATGGTGATGGCGGCAGCGCACCATATTAGCAAGTTAGAAAAACGTCCTAAACGCACTATTCGAGTTATTTTATTTGCCGCGGAAGAAGTGGGCCTATTAGGTGCGAAAAAATATATGCAATTGCATAAAGATAATATGCACAATCATATAATGGGCGCAGAGTGGGATTTTGGCATTGGTAAAATATATGAAATGACACCAAGAGTTGGTGCTAGCAGTTTAAATGCCGTGCGTGATCTTGCACAATATTTAGCGCCGTTAGGTGTTGCTTTATCAGCAAAGAATAATGCCCGTGCTTCATCTGATATGGGCTTGTTAACTGATGCCGGTATGCCAAGTATGAGGCTCTCTGCGGACGGCAGTCATTATTTTGATTATCACCATACCGAAAATGATACTTTAGATAAGGTTATTCCTGAGGACTTAAAGCAAAATACAGCAGTTTATACCTTGTTTGCCTATTTTGCTGCACAGTCAGGTGTCGACTTTAGGAAATAAAAATAAATCAAAGCTACCTGCGGAAAAGCTTGGTAGCTTGGATTTTTTCTTTTCATTAAAAGACTAACCTTCCATCAGCAACATTTCTACTATTTGATTCATATCTAAATCAAACTCTTCTGCTCTTACGCCTTTAACGATAAAGTCATCACAGCTAGATAAATCTATACTCTGTTTGTTAAGAAAGTGATTGAGTTTAACACTGTAAAAAGAATGTACTTGAGGGTTCGTTGGATCTTTATCATTACGCTGTTTAACTAAAGCCAATTTCTTTGACTCTAACTGGACTAGTGAGCCAACAGGGAATACCCCTACACACTTTATAAATTGGTCAACTAAAGCTGAATCTAGATGTTGCTGCTGTGCTAACTCACGTAAAATGGCAAAAGCTTTACCATGAGGAAAACCTTTTTTATAAACACGGGTAGCAGTTAACGCATCAAAAATATCACAAATAGCGATCATTCGGCCATACTTATGTATTTTGTCTGCTTTCACTTGAAAAGGGTAACCTTGACCGTTTAGTTTTTCATGGTGTAGTGCGGCAACTTCAAGACTTAGCTTGCTGATTCCAGGTGTTTTCTTAATGATATCAATAGAGTGGTTAGCATGAGTTTTCATCACCGTATATTCATCATCCGTTAGTTTCCCCGGCTTATTGAGTATTTTATCCGGTATCATGATTTTGCCAACATCGTGTAAGAAAGCGCCAATAGAAAGTTGCTCAATTATTTTTCTATCCATTTTTAAATAGCGGGCAAACAAGGTGATATAAATGGATACTGATACCGAATGTTCTAATAAATATTCGTCCTTATGGCGTATGTTTAACATACAAGCAAGTGAGTCGGGGCTATTGAAAATGGCATCGATAGACTTATTGGTAATATCAATAACAGGCGAAAGATTAAGTGTTGAGCCACTTAAAGCGGCATCGAAAAGCTCTTTTTGTATTGACTTAGATTGGTCAAAAATTTCTTTAGCTTGTTCTATATCTGCACGGCTAATTTTTTTGTTTTCTGTCGGGAGTATTTTATCCTTTTTCAGCGTTTTGCTTTCATCAATAAACACTGAATGAACTTTTTTACTTTTTAAATGGCTGATTACAGCACCACTTTTAATGTGACCTGGAGCGGATAATGAAAAGTTATCTTGTTGCTTGGCTATCTTGACAACGTAGTGGCCAACGGTTAATTCATCGAGTGTTTTTTCTATCAGCATCTATTTACGCCATTAATGAAAGCTTTACTTTAGATAATCTATTTTTTAAGTAGATATTTTTATTTTATTAGTTTTAAAGCATAATTATTTGTTGATGAGTGCTAAAATCATATTAGCTATAATTTCTATTATTAACAAATTATTTGTCCTTTTCATTGTTAAATAACATTAAAACCTTCGAGATGATAGTATTTAAAAGTGGCGTGTTAAATTAAATTATAGAGAATTGCATTGTTGGCCGATATAAGAATATAGGGTTACTTTTTTAGTTAAATTATTTTAGTAAATTATAATTGGGATTGTTATGCGCATTTTATTTTTTCTGATCATCAGTTTATTTGTTACTTTACCTCAAGCGCAAGCTCGAAATCTACAAGCAGTACAAATATATACCGACAATCAATTGCTTGATTTAATAACAGAGAATAAGCACCTCAGTCAAGTGGTACTTGATGAGTGCCAATTAGTACAAGATATTGAAGCTCGAGCCAATAAAGCGAGTATACCCTCTTATCAATTTTTATGGGGTGATATGTTAGCTTTTGGTGTCTGCGTGAAAAAAGATATTGCTCTAGGTTTACATTATATGAACTTAGCAGCTGATCAGGGGCTATCGGAAGGACTAGAGCAAATAGGGCGTTATCATCACATAGGTAAATTTATGCAAGTGGATATGGACAAAGCGATTATTTATTTGAAAACAGCGGCGAGTTTAGATAATTTAAAAGCGCAGATGCGTTTAGCTGATATATACCAGCAAGGTTATGGCAGCCCACTAGATTATCCGACATTATACTCGCAGCTACATCATTCATTGACTGATGATAAAATAACCCATAAAAAAATTAGCCAACTGTTAACACAACTGGCAACTAAAATGCCTGAGAAAGTGATTAGCGAGGCGAAAAGAACCAGTTATACCAATTAAGTGATATACTGGCTGCTAAATAAACCGTTAAAAAATTACTAATCACTTACTCATGATACTTCAAAATTCACATTTCAGGGCTTCAGAGCCAATCATGATCAAAGCGCATTTTTTATTAATGGTTGCCCCCTTACAAAAAGGTGAGACACTGAACACTATTTGTTCAGAACTTCCTTAGGGCGAGTTGAAAAGATTTCTATGCTGCGTTATTGATTTCGATAAGAGAATACTCTCTTCAATGAACGTCTTGCCACTAAGTCTCTAACTCTCGCTGAATCATGAATTTCGAGGTAACATAAGTATATGACCCACAAAGACCCACACGCTAAACGCGAAGCAAAAAAATACGAACAACCCGTCGCCTCGCGCGAGCTATTATTATCTGTTATTGAAAAAAGCTCGCCGCCACCCACTTTTAATGCCTTGCTTAAGCTATTAAATTACGATGAAGAGTATCAGCGTATTGGTGTGAAACGTCGTTTGCGTGCGATGGAAAATAGTGGGCAATTGATTTTTAATAAATTCAAACAGTACGCCATACCAGAAAAAAATAGCTTGTTGACTGGCAAAGTGATTGGGCATCGTGATGGTTTTGGCTTTTTCTCCCCTGATGATCCTGCGCAAAAAGACAAACGTGGTAAAGACTTTTATATTTCTTCCCATGAAATGCAGCGGGTTTTTCATGGTGATATAGTGCAGGCTATTTTGGTGGATAGAACCGACAGAAAAGGTCGTAAAGAAGTTAGGATCCTTGAAGTAATCGAACCAAGAAAAGCACCTATTGTTGGCCGTTTTTATGTTGATCATCATGTTTGTTCTGTTGTTTCAGAAGACAGTAAGATAAAACAAGAAGTATTAATAGACCCCCAAGCTAAACTCGGTGCACGCCATGGTCAAATGGTGGTCGTTAATTTAGTACAAAGACCGACTCGACGCTCCCGTGCAATTGGTCATGTTATTGAAGTCCTAGGTGATCACCTAGCGCCCGGTATGGAAATAGACATTGCTTTACGTGCTCATGATTTACCACATCAGTTTTCTCATACCGTACAAGCTGAAGTGGCCGGAATAGCGGATGAAGTGGAAGAGTCAGCTAAGCTTCCGCGTAAAGATTTACGTGATTTACCACTTGTGACAATCGATGGTGAGGATGCTCGTGATTTTGATGATGCCGTTTATTGTCAGCCTGAAAAGTCTGGTGGTTGGCGTTTATGGGTTGCTATTGCTGATGTGAGTTATTACGTGCGTCATGGTACCGCGTTAGATGATGAAGCAATATCTCGAGGAAATTCAGTCTACTTTCCTAGCCAAGTTATCCCAATGTTGCCTGAAAAGTTATCGAATGGTTTATGCTCGTTAAATCCAGATGTCGACCGTTTGTGCATGGTCTGTGAAATGACGGTCAGCGCATCAGGAGAGCTTACCGACAGCGAGTTTTATCCAGCGGTTATGCGGTCTCATGCTCGATTCACTTATACCAAAGTTGCCGCAATACTTAAGGGTGATGAAACCTTACGTGAAGAGTATCAAGCGCAAGTAAGTGATTTAGAGAATCTAGAACAGATGTATCTTGCTTTAAGTGATGCTCGTCTTAAACGTGGTGCCATCGCTTTTGAAACAGAAGAATCAATTTTTCTATTCAATAAAGATAAAAAAATAGAAAGTGTTGTTCCACTTATCCGTAACGATGCGCATAAAATCATCGAAGAATGTATGGTTTCAGCCAATGTGGCGACAGCTAAGTTTATTGAGAAGTTTAATAAACCCGGCTTGTTTCGTGTGCACGATAAACCTAGCGAAGATAAATATAAAAATTTTATAACCTACTTAGCGGAGTTGGGTATTACTTTACCTGCTAAAGAAGAGCCAGAGCCAAGAGATTATGGTGATATCTTAGCTAAAGTAGCAGGTCGCCCAGATCAAGAATTAATCCAAACCATGTTATTGCGTTCAATGCGCCAAGCCGTGTATCAAAGTGACAACTTGGGACATTTTGGTTTAGCGTTAACTTCTTACAGTCATTTTACCTCGCCAATTCGCCGTTACCCTGATTTAGTTGTGCATCGTATAATTAAAGCTATTTTGGTTGAGCAGTCGAAACAAGATGACGCAGCAAGTACAATAGAAAGTGCTAATGCAGGTAGCTATGACTATCCGTTAGCTAAAGTTGTTGAGTTGGGTGAGCACTGTTCTATGACCGAACGTCGTGCTGATGAAGCAACACGTGATGTCAGTGATTGGCTCAAGTGTGAATTTATGCAAGATCATGTTGGTGATAGTTTTACTGGTGTCATCAGTACCGTGACCAATTTTGGCCTATTTGTCCGTTTAAATGACTTGCACATTGAAGGCTTAGTACATATTACTTCCCTTGGCCGAGATTATTTTCATTATGATGATGTTCGTATGTGCTTAACAGCCGAAAATAGTGGTGTTAGGTACAGAGTTGGCGATGAAATTAATGTGCAAGTTGCTTCAGTTAATCTGGATGAAAAGAAAATTGATTTAGCATTAGCGGGCTCACAACCTGAAAGTGATAAAAAAACCAGTAGAAGATCCTCAGGTAAACCTAAAGTTAATACAGGTAAGTCAAAAGCGACAAGTAATAAAAAGAAAGCTGAAGATCCGAAAAAGCAGAAAAAGAAGGCCAAAAAACGCAGTGAACGTAAGAAACGCCCAGGTAAAAATGCTCGAAAGAAGGCAGAGAAATAATCAAAGTAATTAGTTGATAGCGCCTAAATCTTAAGCGCTATCATTGAGTTTTATTTATAGAGAAAGCACATGGCAAAAAATGAAGAATTAGCATTTGGCATTCACGCAGTTAATGCGTTAATTACCAGTGCACCAGAGCGTTTTATTGAACTGTTTTTATTAAAAGGTAGGGAAGACGATCGTTTAATGCCTATCATAAATATGGCGCGTAAATATGGAATTTCTGCGCAAATGGTACAACGTAAAGTTCTTGATGAGAAAAGTGACGGTGAGCAGCATCAAGGGGTGGTAGCACGTGTTATCGCCGGTAAAGTGTTCACTGAAAATGATTTAGATGACATTATTCAAATTGCAGAGAAAAAGGACATACCACCATTTTTATTGATTTTAGATGGTGTTACCGATACACACAACCTAGGCGCTTGTATACGTAATGCTGACGCTGCTGGCGTACAAGCAATTATAGTTCCTAAAGATAATGCTGCTCGTTTAACTGCAACTGTGAGAAAGGTTGCCGTCGGCGCAGCAGAAAGTGTACCTTTAGTGCAGGTGACTAACTTGGCTCGAACAATGAAACATCTACAAGAAATGGGTGTCTGGATTGTTGGCACAGCAGGTGAAACAGATACTTGTCTTTATGATGTTAAATTATCAGGGCCTATGGCATTAGTAATGGGATCCGAAGGTAAAGGCATGCGTAGACTAACGCGTGAAAATTGTGATCAATTAGTTAAGTTACCCATGGCTGGTAGTGTCTCTAGTTTGAATGTTTCGGTGGCAACCGGTATTTGTTTGTTTGAAATGGTTCGTCAAAGACAAAGTTAGCATAGGCAAAAAGTAACAAAGGTCGACGGCCTATTTTTATATAAAGCAGTCCGTCAACCAAGATGGGAGCAGGAAAGTCGAATTAAATGCTCTCATTATTTATTTATTTCTCGAAAAGCAAAATCCGACTATAAAAAATGGGCACTTGAACCTATCTCAAGTTGTTGTCATAAGTACCAATACCATCTATCTAGTGTGCTGTTTATATACTCAAAATGGTTATACTTCCCTATCATGTTCTAATACTTTTTATTCATTTTGTTCTCTTATCATTTGTAATAGATGACATAGAACAAAAAAGAGTTATCCCTTTCTTTTTTGTCTGCTAAAAGCTTGTTAATTTATAGGTTTATAAAGAGCTTTATAGTAAAGTGTTGGTTAAATAAATTGAATGAATAGATACTTATTAAGGTACTGAAACAATGTCTGAAGCGATTGAGAGAATAGTTATTGTTGGGGGTGGCACAACAGGGTGGATGGCAGCAGCTAGCTTATCTCGTTATGTTAAAGATAAAAAAATGTCCGTGACCTTAATCGAATCTCCGACGATTAGTACGGTAGGTGTTGGTGAAGCAACTATTCCTAATATTGTTGAGTTTAATCGCAATTTAGGTATTGATGAAGTTGAACTTATTAAAGCGACACAAGCAACGTTCAAGTTAGGTATTGAATTTGAAAATTGGCATAAAAAAGACAGTCGTTTTTTCCACCCTTTTGCTGATTATGGTATGAAAGTCGATAATGTGGAGTTTCACCACTATATTAATAAACTTAATAGCGAAGGGAAAAATGTTAACTTGCAAGATTATAGTTTTGCTTGTGCGCTTGCGAAACAAGGAAACTTTGCCCAGCCTAACCCTAACCCTGCAAGCCCTTTAGCGGATTACTCCTATGCTTATCATTTAGATGCAGCATTGTACGCCAAGTTTTTAACTGACTTTTCAGTAAAGCAGGGTGTAGAACATATTAGTGCTAATGTGGTTCATACAAATTTAAATAAAGAATCAGGCTTTATTGATAGTGTAACACTTGAAGATGGTCGCATTATTGACGGTGATTTGTTTATTGACTGCTCTGGTTTTAAAGGCTTATTGATCGAGGGAGCTATGGGCGTTGAATTAGAAGATTTAAGCCAATGGTTACCTTGTGATCGCGCTGTTGCAGTGCAAACAGAGCTAGTGGGTGAGCCAACGCCTTATACCCGAGCGATAGCCAAAGATTCGGGTTGGCAGTGGTGTATTCCGTTGCAGCACCGCATGGGAAATGGTTACATTTATAGTAGTCAATTTTGTGATGCTGACAAAGCAGAGGAAAGTTTGCTTGCTAGTGTTAATGGCAAGACTATCAATGATGTCAGGCACTTTACTTTTCCGCTTGGTCGTAGAAAAAATATTTGGCATAAAAACTGTTTTGCTTTAGGTTTGGCGGGTGGATTTCTTGAACCACTAGAGTCTTTGGGTATTTCATTAATACAAACGGCATTATCAAAATTATTAACCTTTTTCCCTGATAAATCATTTAATAAAGCTGATGCGGCAGAAGTTAATCGCTTGCATAATGTTGAGTTAGATAGAATTGTTGATTTCTTAGTATTGCACTATAAGTTAACACAGCGTGATGATACTGAATTTTGGCGTTATTGCCAGAATATGGCGATACCAGATTCACTTGCACATAAAATTGAAGTGTTTAAAAGCCAAGGTCATATTGTAATGTATGACCATGAGTCATTCGAAGAAGCAAGCTGGCTATCAATGTACCATGGTTTTAATGTGGTACCGCAACGTTATGATGCACGCATCCAGAATCTTGATGCAAATATGGTTGAACAAAAGTTGCAGCAAATGCGTCAATCTATGGAAAGTTCTGCTGTACAGGCAATGTCACATCAAGAATTTATTGAGAAGCACTGTCGTGCTGAACGTGATATTTAATGATGTTATGTTAATTAACTTACTGCGAAAGTTTACTGTAAAGTGACTTATTGTTGATAAAGAAAACCCGATGTAATCATCGGGTTTTTAATTTTTAATTGATACGATATGAACTACCGTATGGTTCAGACCTTTATTTAGAACAGGCCATTATTTAGGTTTAGGCACTGGCATAGGTGCAGGGCAATACTTCTGTAAGAACTCATCATGTGTCGGTTGTTTTTTTACAACGTCAATAAGTGCTTTTTTACCACTATCCAAACTCATTTTCAGCTTAGAGTAATCCAAAGCATCTAAAGTAGAATTATAATTTTCAGGGACTATACCCATACCATCAAAAACAGCATACCAACTTGTTGGCTGAAATAATTCTTCAACGCCTGGTATTAAACCGCCAGATTTTTTGAAGAAATCTATGCGCTTTTGCAAGCTATCGGGTATATCCATTTGCTGACACCAACGCCAAAAATCGGTGTCGTTACGCTGCGTGGTACAGTAATGTAGAATTAAAAAATCGCGTATTTCTTCATAGTCAGCTCTTACGCGGCGATTAAATTCATTAATGAGTACTTCATCGCAATTTTTGTCTGGGAACATACGAACAAAGAAAGCTAAGGTTTTAGAAACCAAATGAATAGCTGTAGACTCTAGGGGTTCAACAAAACCTTGTGCTAAACCGAGTGCCAAACAGTTTTTGTTCCATGCTTTTTTACGCATACCCGTCACAAAAGGAATAATGCGAGGTTCAGTTACCGGTTCACCTTCAATATTATCTAATAAAGTTCTAATTGCTTCTTCATCACTGCAATATTTTTCGCAGAAAACATAACCATTACCCGTTCTATGTTGTAGTGGAATACGCCATGTCCAACCTGCATCTTGTGCACGAGAAATAGTATAAGGGGTTGTTTGGCCAACACTTTTAGTTTGAACGGTAACGGCTCTATTACAAGGGAGGTATTTAGACCAATCTTCATAGCCTGTTTTTAATGCGTCTTCAATTAACAGGCTTTTAAAACCAGTGCAATCGATGAAAAAATCGCCTTGAATTTTTTGGCCATCTTTTAATAATAGTTGCTCAATAAAGCCATTGTTATTAGTTAATGCTGTTTCAACGTGCCCAACGGTACGTTTAACACCAATATTTTCACAAAAATCTCGTAAATAACGCACGACAAGTTCAGCGTCTAAATGTAGGGCATAGCGTGCGCCAGCTAAAGGTGTTCCCATGGCATTAAAAGGTAAGAAGAAGCGATTATGATCAGAGAGTACCGATTCTGGTGAATGTGCCATCAAGGGGGTATTATCACCTTCGGCTTTTGATTTTAACCAACACTGATAAAAGTTGTGGCCATCAATATCTTGTCCTAAACCGCCAAAAGGGTGAAAGTAGCTGTGCTCTTTTTGTTGCCAGTTTTCAAACTTAATGCCCCACTTAAAGCTTGCTTGTGTTGCTTTGATAAATTCAGCTTCATCAATTCCTAAACTGCGAATAGTATCCAATAAAGGCGGGATAGTTGCTTCGCCAACGCCAATAATACCGATATCAGCAGACTCAACTAATTCAACAGAGACATCACTGGTTTTAAATATATTGGCTAATGTTGCTGCGGCAACCCATCCTGCGGTACCACCACCAACAATAACGAACTTTTTAATAGCATCTTGAGTTACTTGCATTGTTGTACTTCCTCAGGTTTTTTGTTGTGCTTTAAAATCACAATGCTGCGTTAAAAAATCAGCATGGCTTGGCGCATTGTTCACTTGTGTTTTTACCATGTTTCGCATTTTCTGAATGTGTGTTTGTAAGTAGTCGCTATTCATGTCATCTACTCTACTATCGTATTTTTCAGGCAGGTAATTGAAACCATCAAAAATTGCTAGCCAACTATCCTTACCAAAAATTTCCCAAGGGTAACTAACAATATCTCCTTGCTGCGTAAATTTTTGCATTTTTTCGGTTAATGATTCAGGTAACGACATATCACGATAATATTGCCACATCGGGCTATCTTGTCGTTGATTTAATTTATAATGCAAAATGATAAAATCTCGTACGCGCTCATATTCTAAGGCGTTAATTTCATTAAATCGATCGACATCTTGTTGATTATACACGTGCGCAGCAGCAGGCAAGTTACCTGTGGGTTTGCGAAATGTTAGTAATATTTTTTCAATGGCAGTTTCAACCAAAGCAATACTGGTACTTTCCAATGGCTCTAAAAAACCTGACGCTAGTCCAACGGCAATACAGTTTTTGTGCCAGGCTTTTTTTCTACGACCGGGTGTGAAGGTAAAGTGGCGAACATCTTGTAGGGTCTCACCAGTTACATTATCTAACAAAGACTGCGTCGCTTCAGCTTTAGTAATATGTTCACTGCTATAAACATAACCATTACCCATACGGTTTTGTAGAGGGATCTGCCACTGCCAGCCCGCTTTTTGGGCATGAGCAATAGTACGTGTAATCGGATCAGAGGTAATGCTGCTTTGTACCGCTAGAGCACTATCACATAATAACCAATGACTCCAATCTTCATAACCTGTTTTAAGTGCGCCTTCAATTAACAGTGCTTTAAAGCCAGAGCAATCAATAAATAGATCAGCCGATAACTGCTGGTCATTATCAAATATGAGTGATTCGATATTACCTGTACCTTTAGATAACTGCACTTCACTAATGAAATTATCAACAATGGCTACACCATTCTTGACTGAATAATCTCGCATTAAATTAGCAAAAAGGGCGGCATCAAAATGCAGTGCCCAATCAAAAATATCAAGTTGGCTTTTGGGTTTTTCAGGAGGAAAAAAAAATTTATTTTCTTTAGCTAGGTTCACTCCAAGAGAGAATTCTTCCAGTTTTGTTTTTTGTTCTTCGTGTAGAGTTTCTTTTTGGGCTTTCAGCCAATAATGATGAAAAGGGACCTCTTTAGTACCTTGACCAAATAATCCAAAAGGATGAATGAAACTTTTGTCATCACCACACCAATTTTTAAATTCTATACCTAATTTACAAGTGGCATTAGTGGCTTTAATTACATCTAAATCAGTAAAACCTAATTTTTGATAAAAACGTCGCAAGGTTGGGATGGTTGCTTCACCAACACCAATTGTACCAATCTTTGACGACTCAACTAAGGTAATAACGGGTAGTTTTTTTATAAGATTTTCAGCAAGTTGTTGCTGAAAATGATGACTTAACGCTGCTGCTGTCATCCAACCTGAAGTGCCGCCGCCGACAATAACGACTGAGTTAACATGATTGTTCTCATTTATCATAGTAGCTTTCTACCCTAGTTTTATATGGTTTATTATCATTATCTATCGTGCTAACAAATTAACATGTTTTTTCTATAATTAATTGATTTAAAATAATAAAGTTCAATTATAAATAATAAAGTCGCAGCGATTTGTAAGACGCTATTTCACTTTTATTAGTTAAGTGAAATAGCAAGTTAGCTGACCACCAATTGTCCGACGTGCCTCAACCTCGTTTTGAATTTGGCTAGAGAAAGGCCATGGACCAGACTTGATACCATTATAATCTGGCTGATTAATTAATAGCTCACCCGCTTGAGTGACGCATTCAATATTAATCATCATCGTTATACCAGTCTGACGATATCGACTTTCCCTTACACACGTTTTTTGAACACATATTTATAGACTCCTGTCATATTATTACTTTTTATTTTAAAAAACCATTTAAAAATGTCGAGCGCTGTCATTTTTAAATAATATAAAAAATTATGTGGATATTAAGATCTTTTGAAAAAATATATTTTAGATGTTTTATTAAGTTAACTATCTTATATGTAATTTTTTTATAAAAAAACGATGTTATTCATGTGGTTATTATAAGGTGTACTGTGTGAATATTACAGCAATGTGATTACGCTTATCGTTTTTGACAATGGCAGCGTTTAAAAAAACGCTAACAAATTTTTGTTGTTCACTCAGTTGCAATATCTGGGTTTGTCATTAATTTGATAAATGAATAGAGTTACAAACTAACTATTTTATCTCTTGAGTTTGTTAGTTTTTAACATTATTATATAAAGAACTAACAAGGCTTATTTCTTAATGCTAAATAAATAGTTAATTTAATCATAATAAAAATAACACAAGTCAGTAGTAGGTCACAGTGATTTTATATTGGAAAAATGAGTGAATATGATGTCTATAACTTCGGAAGTTTATGAAAAAGGCTCTGGCTGTAAAGAGAAACTTAAACAGCAAGGTTGGAATATATTAGCGCAAGAAGTGAGTTTCCCTATTGCGGTGATTAAAGAGCAAGCGATAAATAACAATGCCCAGTGGATGCAAACCTTTACCGAAAAATCAAAAGTGAAACTTGCACCCCATGGTAAAACAACCATGGCGACAGAATTTTTCAAGTTACAGCTTGAAAAAGGCTGCTGGGGCATTAGTTTGGCGACAGTGCCACAAGTGATTAATGCTTATCAAAGTGGTGTTAAACGAATTATTTTAGCTAATCAATTAATAGGCTCTCATCATTTTAATTTAATTGCAGATCTCCTAGCACATGAGGATTTGAGTTTTTACTGTTTTGTTGACTCAATTGAAAATGCACATCGCCTAGGTGAATTTTTTAGTGCACGTAATATCTCGTTGAATATTTTGCTCGAAATAGGTGTTGATGGTGGTCGCTGTGGTTGGCGAGACATTCATAATGTCATGCCACTGGTTGAAGTTATTCAACAGTATGATTGTTTACGTTTATCTGGTTTAAGTTTTTATGAAGGTGTCATTCATGGTGACAATGCGCTAACTAAAATTAATAGTTTTGTTGAGAGTGTTATTGAATTGGCGGCTCAGTTGCAACAAAGCCAAGCTTTTTCTGCAGGTGAGACTCTTATCACTGGAGCAGGCTCTGCCTGGTATGACGTAGTGGCCAAGAGGTTAATGGCTAGTACAAGTCATTGTGTTGAATTTACCGCTATTATTCGCCCCGGTTGTTATTTAATTCATGATACGGGTATTTATCAAGAAGCACAGCAGGCGGTGATCGAACGTAGTGAATTGGCTTGTGATATAACCGGCGAATTAGTGTCAAGTTTAGAGCTTTGGGCTTACGTACATTCTATTCCTGAACCCGGTCTAGCTATCATAGGCTTAGGTAAAAGAGATGTTGCTTTTGATGCGGGTTTACCTACCCCTGAGTTTTATTATCGCCCGAATAGCCACTCCTCTAGTAACAATACATTTGAGGCCGATGAACCACAGTTAACAGATGATCGTTGGCAGGTGACTAATATCATGGATCAACATTGTATGATGACACTGCCTAGTGAGGTCGAATTATTGCCTGGAGATCTGGTGTGTTTTTCAACCTCACACCCTTGTTTAACAATGGATAAATGGCGACAGGTAGCTATTGTAGATGAAAAACATCGAGTTAAAAGAACCATTGCTACCTATTTCTAAATCTTAGAATCAATGCAAATAAATAGAAAAGTAAGTGGCTTATGTTAAGTAGAGATTTTAAATGGATATAGTGAGTCAAATAAAAGAAAGATTGGGCCATTTTAGCCGTGCAGAAGAGCAAGTAGCACGTTTTATTTTAGCCAATCTAGAATATGCAGCCAGTGCTTCTATAAACGACTTAGCTGACAAAGCGCAGGTGAGTCATGCCAGTATCACGCGTTTATCAAAAACATTAGCTTGCAAAAACGTACGAGATTTAAAACAAAAACTGGCACAGTCATTAGCTATTGGTCAGCGTTTTAATAATGATGAATTGGTAGAGAAAAAAGATATCTCTCATATCTATCAATCTATTCGGGATATTTTAACGCTAAATGCAGGCCTTATTGAAAGCCAACAAGTGCAACAAGCGAGTGGCAGTATTTCTTCAGCAAAGCACAGTTTAATTTTTGGTGTTGGCGGCGGCAGCAGTATGATGGCATTAGAGTGCCAAAATCGTTTTTTTCGTCTAGGTTTACCTAGCAATGCTCATTCAGATCCTATGATGATGCGCATGACGGCAGCAACGGTTGATAAAGGTGATGTTGTTGTTTGTTTATCGCTAAGTGGTGTTAGCCCTGATGTGCTTGAAGCGGCGATGATTGCTCAAGAATACGGCGCGACAATAGTGGCAATTTGCCCTTCGGGTAAATTAGCCGATTTAGCAAATATACATTTACCGATAAAAACTCAAGAAAGTGATTATATATTTAAACCCAGTGCCTCTCGTTATGTAATGTTAGCAGCTATTGATATTCTTTCTAGTGAGTTAGCGATGAAAAACCAACGAAAATCACGAGAGAAACTACGTCGTTTGAAAGTGCAACTTGACCATCATAGAGAAGAAAGCAGTTGTCGACAGGGTACCGATTCGAAACGTTTACCTTTAGGAGATTAGTGCGTGTCACAGTCAGTTTTATCAGAGAAAAATCAAGTTAGCCCAAAAAACAATTCACTACCCCTTCTATACGATACGTTAATTATTAACGCCGTCGTTTTTGATGGCAGCGGTACTGAGGGGATAAAGCAGCATGTTGCTATTAATGGCGATCGCATTGTTGCAATGGGTCAACTTAATGTTAAGAATGCGGCTAACGTTATTGATGCGGAAGGTTTGATTCTTGCGCCTGGTTTTATTGACGTACATACACACGACGACTTAGAAGTGCTGCGTAATCCAGCAATGTTTAACAAAATTAGCCAAGGTGTTACCAGCGTCATTATTGGCAATTGTGGCATCAGTGCTAGCCCTTATGATTCACAGAGCCCCCTTGTTGACCCGATTAACTTATTAGGCAAAAAAAATGAGTTCAGCTTCCCGCAATTAAAAGATTTTATAGAGAAGTTTAATGCAATTAAACCACATGTAAATGTTGCTGCGTTAGTGGGTCATACTAGTTTGCGTGCCCAGGTGATGACTGACTTGACTAAACCAGCCAATGAAATTGAACTTCAACAAATGCTTAACTTACTTAATGTGGCGTTAAGTCAAGGTGCAAAGGGCTTGAGTTCTGGTTTAGCTTATAAAAATGCCCAAGGGTCGACTGTTGATGAAGTTGCCATGCTTGTTAAGCAACTTAAGCATTTTGATGCTATTTATAGTACCCATTTACGTACTGAATTTGATGGGATAATAGCAGCATTAGATGAAGCGTTTGATGTGGGTAAAACGGCCGAAGTACCGGTAATTATTTCTCATTTAAAATGTGCAGGTAAAGAAAATTGGGGTAGGTCAGCGGAAGTGCTCGACCATATTACAACCAACCAAAAGAACCAAAAAATTAGCTGCGATTGTTATCCTTATAATGCTAGCTCTAGCACCTTAGATTTACAGCAAGTCACCAATGATTTTAAAATATTTATTACTTGGTCTGAATCTCACCCTGAGATGGCAGAGCAAACCTTGGCAGAAATAGCTAAGCAATGGCAAGTACCTCTTATGGAAGCTGCTAAGCGTTTGCAACCAGCCGGTGCTGTTTATCATGGTATCGCTGAAGAGGATGTGCGTCAGATCATTGCCGCGCCTTTTAGTATGATTGGCTCGGATGGCTTGCCTTGTGATCCGCATCCACATCCTCGTTTATGGGGAACTTTTCCGCGAGTACTTGGGCATTATAGTCGAGACGAAAAAGTATTAACTTTAGCAGAAGCTATTCATAAAATGACGGGGCTGAGTGCAACTGAATTTAAGTTAAAACAGCGTGGTTTTATTCGAGAAGGTTATTATGCCGATCTAGTGATTTTTGATGCTAATACCGTGCAAGACACAGCCAGTTTCGCTGAACCTTGCACTGCCTCTACTGGCATAATAAAGGTATGGGTGAATGGGCAATTGACCTATCAAGTGCATGGGTTTACTCAGCTAAATAAAGGAGCAGGACGCTTTTTAGCACATCAATCATGACGCTTATTTTAACAATTTTATGGCAGGAAAGTATACCGGCAGTGATAACAAGGTGGGTGATTCGCTGTTGTAGTGTAATCAAACACAATGATAAAAACTTAACTATCAAGTAAATATAACTAAGGAATAAAGTATGACAATTAAACGATATGGTGTTGAAGGTGGTCAGGGTACAGGTGGACAACATTTGCCCTTTTCTCGCGCAGTTGAAGCGGGAGGTTGGTTGAGAGTATCAGGACAAACACCGATGCGTGATGGCGAAGTGGTTGAAGGCGGTATTATTGATCAATCTCGCATTGCCATTGAGAACTGTATTGAAATAATGACCGAGGCTAATTATGGCCTTGAGCATGTAACTCACGTTACGGTAGTCTTAACCGATTCTCGTTATTTTCAGTCATTTAATAAAGTATTTAAAGAATTTTTTGGTGACCATCCGCCAGCACGAATTTGTATGGTTGCCGACCTTGTCGTCGACTGTAAAGTTGAAGTTGATGTTACCTGTTATAAAGCGCCTTAATAAAGCGATACTACAGAATTTTAGTGGTTAATATTGTTAGTCGTTAACCTCGTGTATTAAGCCGTATATTAAAAAAGGAATGATTATGGAGCCAGTATTTATCAGTGCTTTTATTGCTTATATTTTGGTAATGATTGCTGTTGGTTGGTTTGTTTCACGCAGACAAAAATCAGGTGATGATTTTTTACTGGCTGGAAGAAACGTTCCTTTACTGCTTTCTTTAGGCACTACCGTGGCAACTATGGTAGGTACCGGTTCCTCTATGGGCGCGGTAGCTTTTGCTTATTATAATGGATGGGCAGGGGCTTTATATGGTTTAGGTGGTGCGCTTGGTATTTTGTTATTAGCCTGGGTATTTGCCCCAATACGCAAATTACAGTTTGTGACTATGAGTGAAGAGCTTTCTTTTTATGTTGATAATAATCGTTATGTTAAAAATATAATTGCCTTCATTATTTATGCTGCCAGTATCGGTTGGTTAGGTGCACATATTATTGGTGGTGGCATGTATTTATCATGGCTTACCGGTTTAGATATTACTTGGGCAAAATTACTGATAGCGGTAAGTTTCACTATTTACGTGGTCATTGGCGGATATACGGCGGTTATTTGGACTGATTCAATTCAAGCACTCATTCTATTTGTCGGGTTTATCTTAATGGCTTATTTTTCTGTTGATTATTTATCAACAGAACATGTGGGTGGCTGGCAAGCGATGTTGTCGGCACAGCCTGTCGATAATATAAGTTTTCTTGGTTTAGATAAAATTGGTGTGATACCTGCTTTATCATTAGCAACAGCCATTTTAGTGGGGGTATTGGCAGCGCCTTCCTTTCGACAACGTATTTATTCGGGCAAAAATGTTAGTAGTGTTCGTAAATCTTTTGTTTATTCAGGTTTACTCTATTTAGGCTTCTCGCTTATTCCTGCTGTAATTGGCATGTGTGCTTATGCCATGGTCAATGATTTAGATAATGCGGCTTATGCGTTTCCCCATATTGCGCTTAATGTGATGCCCGTTGGATTAGGAGTCTTCATTATTATTGCTGGTATTTCAGCAACCTTATCCAGTGCTAGCTCAGATGCTATTGCCGGTGTCAGTGTTCTACTGAGTGATATCTATGCGCTGATTGTGGGGCATAAACCACCCGCAGATAAAATGATTTTACTCTCTCGTTTTTCTTTGATGTTTACCATAGGTGTAGCGTTATTATTGGCATTAATGTCGAATGATATTATCAGTTACATTACTAATATGATTGCTGTGCTAATGTCTGGTCTGTGTGTTTGTGGTTTGTTGGGGCGACTTTGGCCTAAGTACACATGGCATGGCGCTATTGCTACGTTAATCGCTGGCATGGTAGGAGCAGTAGCCGTTACTTGGCATAAACCTTGGTACGACTATTTAGGTAATTCTATTTTACCGGCGCTTGGCTCTGCATTGTTGGTAGGTGTTGTTGTCAGTCTTATCACTCAACAGAAAGCATCGAAAACGACTCAAGTGAACATCGACTCAGTAGAAAACACACCAGTGGATATTGAATCAGCAGAAAAGGCACTCGTTAAATGACCGGTATTATATTTTTTGGCGAATGTATGCTTGAGCAAAGTATTGGCAACAGTACTCTTTTTGGTGGTGACAGTTTAAACAGTGCGCTATATTTTTCTCGTACCTATAAAAAAACGACTAAAAATGATAACGCTGTCATATATTATGCTACGGCTGTTGGCTGTGATGAAGAAAGCGAATATTTGTTATCTTGTTGGCAGGAAGAAGGAATTAATACCGAATTAGTCAAAAAGAACAGCAATAAAAGCCTTGGGCAATATGCCATTACTACGAATGATAAAGGCGAACGACGGTTTAGTTATCAACGTGATGATAGTGCTGCAAAATACTATTTTTCGCAAAATAGCATTGGGCAACAAAAAGAATTGCTTAGCCAGGCACTCATTAATGGTCAAATTGATTATTTTTACTTTAGCGGTATAAGCCTTGCCATTTTATCAGCACAAGATTGCCAAACCTTATTTACCGTATTAGCTAAATTTAAAGAACGCGGTGGTAAAGTTATCTTTGATAATAATTACCGACCCGTACTCTGGAAGAATCGAGATGTTATTGGTTGTTATCAACAAGCAATGCAACTTGCCAATATGGCTTTTTTAACTGATGAAGATGAATATGCACTTTATGGTGGCATGCCTAGTAGTGGTTCTAAGAGTGAGCTTTATGGCGTCGATTCTATTTTAAGTCGTTACCAACAACAGTCTTATCACAGCTGTGAAATTATCATTAAGCAAGGTAATCAACCTTGTATTATTAGAGCAGCGAAAACCGCGTTATCTTCTTGTACTCCACCTAATATAGAGGTAAAAGCGCAAGTAATTGATGCGGAGGATATTGTTGATACTTGTGCTGCCGGTGATGCCTTTTCCGCAGGGTATTTGGCTAAACGTTTAGCTGGAAAAAGCATAGTGGACTCTGCAACTTTTGCTCATGCATTGGCTGGCCGAGTCATTCAATATTCAGGTGCTATCATTTCTAAATCAGCTATGGCTGATTTAATGACAAGTACAGAACAGTAATTTAAAAAATAATACTTATCAGGTGTACATATGAACATTACTTTTACTTACTACAAATACGCTATGTCTTTTATCATATTTATCTTGTTATCTTTTTCGTTAAAAGCGCATTCGCAGCAAGCGTACTCTCAGCAAATGAATTCAGGCTGTTTAAATTTAATGCCTTGTCCACAAAAATTAAATTTGGCAAAGGGCTTTGTTCAATTAAACAAAACGCCGAAAATTTTTATTCAAGGCATGAGCAAAGCACGACAAAAAAATGTACTGACGCAAGTTAACTTGCAATTGAGTCGGGGGGAGAAGACGAATTTTACCGGTCTACTCCTTGTTAATGATAGTGCTGAAGCAGATATTGAAATCATAATAACAACACCAACAGATAAAGCTGAAAACTATTACTTACCTCAGTTGGGTGATGATGAAAGTTATCAGTTAACTATCTCCGGTAAAAGCACCTTTCATAAAACTAAGGATAAAGCTGGGGCTAAGGAGTTAAAGAAACAAGCGCATATCAGTATTCAAGCGAACAGCGATTTTGGTGCGTTGCACGGTTTAACGACCTTAGTACAGGTTATCACAACAAAAAACACGGAAAGTAAGTGGTTATTACCCAAATTAACGATTGATGATAAACCTCGATTTAAGTGGCGTGGTTTAATGCTTGATAGCGTACGCCACTTCATTACTCTTAATACGATTAAGCGTCAAATTGATGGTATGGCTGCGGCAAAGTTGAATGTTTTTCATTGGCACCTAACCGATGATCAAGGTTGGCGTTTTGAATCTAAACGTTATCCAAAATTACATCAGCTCGCTTCAGACAACTTATTTTATTCACAAAATGAGATTAAAGAGTTAGTGCATTATGCAAGTTTACGGGGAATTCGTGTTGTGCCTGAATTTGATGTGCCAGGTCATGCTTCAGCTATTGCTGTCGCTTATCCTGAGTTAATGGCTGAGCAAAAAACTTATGCAATGGAACGTCATTGGGGCGTTTTTGAGCCATTGCTTGATGTCAGTAACCCTAAAGTTTATCAATTTGTTGATGAAATTGTTGAAGAGCTAACCGAGTTATTCCCTGATGCTTATTTACATATTGGTGGTGATGAAGTTCACCCCAAACAATGGGAAAATAATGCCGATATTAAGGCATTAATGGCTAAACAAGCACTAAAGAATAGCGATGATGTCCATAGTTTTTTTAATATTAAACTGCAAAAAATTCTTGCTAAACATCAGCGTCAAATGATGGGGTGGGATGAAATTCATCACCCTGACTTGCCAAATAACATCATGGTGCAATCTTGGCGTGGTTTAGACTCACTCAATCTTATTGCTGCGAGTGGGTATCAGGGGCTTTTATCGACGGGTTATTATATTGATCAACCACAATACAGCAGTTTTCATTATTTAAATGACCCACAAGGAATCTCAGCAGTTAATCAAGCGCAAGTACAAGCTAATCATCATATTACTGCGGATGATAATGAATGGTGGCAAACATGGTCGTTAACCATTCCAAGGTTAAAAGGCAGTGCAGTTAAAGGCTCTCTAACGCTTATTCATAATAAGAGTAAGGATAAACAAAGTCCGGATAATAAAATACTAAGCGGTTATTTAAAGCTTAACGATAATCACCATAAAAAAATTAATATTCACTCACCCTTAACTTTTGATATTAATCATTTAGAAAAACAAACATTGGTTTTTTCGATGGATAGCTGGATGGGTCCATTGCGCTTTGAATTAACACTTAATAAAAACCAAGAGGCTAAAGTCGAAAGAAGAACAGATAAGGTATTGATAGGTAATAGTTATTACCCACTAACAAGTGAGCTACTTACTGAACAAAGCAAAGTGATTGAATTATTGCCAGCGCTCAGTTCACAGCAAGCTAATAATATACTCGGTGGGGAAGCAACCTTGTGGACCGAAATGGTTGATAACAAGAATATTGATTTACGTACCTGGCCACGTTTATTTGCAATTGCCGAGCGTTTTTGGTCTGCAAAAGAACTAACCGACGTTGATTCTATGTATCAACGTTTGATGGTGATTGATGATTATGCTGCAACTACTATTGGTTTACATCACCAACAGCAACAGTATGACGGTTTGGTCGCTTTATTTTCACCAATGATTAAACAAAGTACTGAGATGGAGAGTGCTTTAAGTGCCTTGTTCATTATAACGCAAGCATTTGAACCCGCACATTATTATACACGGCATCATTTAAAGTATCAGCAACATAACTACCACCAACAAGCAGCGTTAGATAATTTTGTTGATTATTTAGCTGTCGAAAGTTTTAGTGTGATAGGAATAAAAAAGCAGCTTAAAGCTTTTATTGCCGGTGATATTTCAGCATTGTCACCAGTAACTTTGTCATCAATAAATAATCTCCTCACTATTTGGCAGGAAAATGCCCAAGAGCTTAGCAGGTTTCTTCAGGAGCAGTTAAAGCTGCAGGGAAAAAATCAGACTAATAATGCTGATGTCATGAAATTAATGCCTTTACTTGAAGAGCTAAGTGCTTTTACTCAAACCGCTTTGGATATTACTCAATACTGTGCCGAGGCTAAGTCATTATCTGAAAAACAGTATTATTTAGTAGAACAACAACTTTCGCTCATTGAAGGGCAACCTCGAGAACAAGTTATAGCTGCACTACCGTTATTTAAACAACTGCTTAAACACTGTCATTCTCTAAACTAATTTATTAATTTTACTGGAAATTTATATGTTAAAAATCATTTCGTTATTTATTATCTCTACATTGGTCAGTGTTAACGCTACCGCAGAACAAGTTCATCAAAAACAATTGGCGCTTTATCAGAATGAAGACTGGGTTGCTGACGGTATTTTTACTCAAGGTATTGAAGGGCCTGCCGTGGCAAAAGACGGCAGTCTTTATGTGGTTAACTATCAGCAAGAAGGCACTATTGGCCGTGTTGTTAATAAAGATAGCGTCGAATTGTTAGTTAAATTACCTCATGGTTCGGTTGGCAATGGCATTCGTTTTGATGCGGCAGGCAATATGTATATTGCTGATTATGTTAATCATAACGTCTTAAGAGTTGCTGCAAAGCACCTTGATAAAAGTGAGTTACCTGCTCAGGTAGTTGAGGTATATGCTCATTCGCCATTGATGAGTCAACCCAATGATATTGCTATTATGGATAATGGTATTTTATTTGCCAGTGATCCTAATTGGTCAAAAAACTCTGGGCAGTTATGGCGCATTGATACTAACAAGGAAGTGAGTTTATTAGAAAAATCCATGGGTACCACCAATGGTATCGAAGTGAGTCCAGATAATAAAACCTTGTATGTTAATGAGAGTGCCCAACGTAATATTTGGCAGTATAAATTGGCAAGTGATGGCAGTATCAGTAACAAACGTTTGCTGATCAGCTTTGATGATTTTGGTTTAGATGGTATGCGCACTGACAAACAGGGGAACTTATATGTGGCTCGTTATGGTAAAGGCGTGATTGCTATCGTCTCTCCGCAAGGTAAATTGCTACGTGAAGTTGTCCTTAAGGGGAAGTTTCCTACTAACGTAGCTTTTGGCGGTCGTGAGGGCAAAACCGTATTTGTCACCTTGCAAAAGCGCGGTGCAGTTGAAAAATTCACAAGTGAATTCTCTGGTAGAAGCTTTTCAAAGTAATTATTTTGAAGTTATTACTTTGAACGACACTACTTTAGGGTAATAACTTTGCAGGTATTTTCTTTAAAACGACTCATTACGAAAAGATCCCCCTTAATGGTAAGGTATTAAAGGTAAGCTTTATACCAGCATAATTTTGCGGCCATACCGGGGGGAATCGAAATAGAAACAAAAGGCGCGTTATACTTTTATCCTCGTATATTGTCGATAGTCGTATCTTTTCGATTAGGGCGTTTTTTAACCTTGTTTTTGGCTATGTTTTTCTTTATACTACGCGTCCTTAATTCAGCCTGAACTTTTGTTCCTTGTCTCAACTGGTGTTGGCTGAGCCAGATTATGAGACTACAACCGTAAGGAGCTCGTAATGCGTCATTACGAAATCGTATTTATGGTTCACCCTGATCAGAGTGAACAAGTGACTGGTATGATCCAGCGCTACACAGACTTGATCAATGCTGCTGAAGGCAAAATCCACCGTCTAGAAGACTGGGGCCGTCGTCAATTAGCATACCCAATCAATAAACTACATAAAGCACACTATGTTCTTATGAACATTGAAGCGCCACAGTCAGTTATTGATGAGCTTGAAACTGCTTTCCGTTATAACGATGTTGTTATCCGTAACATGATTATGCGTACTAAAGACGCGGTAACTGGAGCATCGCCAATGGCTGCTGCTAAAGATGACCGTCGTGACGATCGTCGCGAAGTTAAGAGCGAAGTTGCTACTGCGCCAGTTGAAGCTAAAGAAATCTCTACTGAAGAGAAGTCTGAAGAAGCTGCTAGCGAAGAATAGTAATTTGTGATGCTCTCGCAAGACCTTGTACAAGGTGCCTTACAAGAGAATTGCCTAGTGTTGAGTGGTGCGGTGGTGAAAACCCCGAAACAATCAACAAGCCCGGCCGGTATTGTTCATAGCCAGTTTTCAATAGACCATAAGTCTATTCAAAATGAATCAGGTATGAACCGACAAGCTTTTGTCAGGATACAGGTTGTAGCTACAGGTGAGTTATCACACTTAATTCGTAAATTGGTTGCTGGACAAAATGTAAAAGTGAGTGGTTTTATTAACCGACACGAATCACGAAACGGAAATCCGTTACTGGTTTTACATGCTCAGCAAATACAAATGATTAATTAAGACTGATTTTCTTTTACTTTTAAAAAGTAAATTAAGAAAGTTAAGTCAGGAGAATATTATGTCTCGTTTTTTTAGACGTCGTAAGTTTTGCCGTTTCACAGCGGAAGGCGCAACTTCTATCGATTATAAAGATGTTGCTACTTTGAAAAACTATATCACTGAAAGTGGTAAAATTGTTCCTAGCCGTATCACTGGTACTGCTGCTAAATATCAACGTCAATTAACTCGTGCGATCAAACGCGCTCGTTACTTGTCATTATTACCATACACTGACTTACACAAGTAAGCTAATAAGGGGTTTATTATGGAAGTAATTCTTCTAGACAAAATCGCCAAATTAGGCGGCCTTGGTGACAAGGTATCTGTTAAATCAGGTTATGCACGTAACTACTTATTACCACAAGGTAAAGCAGTATTTGCATCTAATGATAACGTTGAGCACTTTGAAGCTCGTCGTGCTGATCTTGAAGCTAAATTAGCGACAGTATTAGCAGCAGCAGAAGCTCGTGCAGCGAAAGTTGTAGAGTTAGCTGAAGTTACTATCGCATCAAAATCTGGTGACGAAGGTAAGTTATTCGGTTCTATTGGTACTCGTGACATTGCTGATGCAATCACCGCTGCTGGCGTTGAAGTTGCTAAAGCTGAAGTACGTTTACCTTTAGGTGCTCTTCGCGAAGTAGGTGAATTCGAAATCGCTATTCACTTGCATCATGATGTTGATACTAGCATCAAAGTTGTAGTTATCGCTGAAGCATAATAACTTTGTTATAGCGCTAAGCTATAGCGATTAAGTTATTAATAAAAACACCGCACTCTCATTGAGGTTGCGGTGTTTTTTTATGGCTATTGATTTATAACTTGTTAATCGATGAATGATGGCAATGTTGTTAATACTAGTATTTAAGAAAAATATTTTTTGCTTATTTAGTGGAAGGCAATTACGCAGGGATAATTAAGAATAGCAAGGCGCTTGACCGACCAATAGTGCGCTATTGGGAGTGAAAGCAACGTAGCTATTTATAATTATAACTAGTAATTTACCAGGCAGAGCCTGCTTGGATATAGAAGACAGTATCCTCAGGACCTTGAGCAATGTCTACGCCCATATTGAAACCATAACGACGTGCAATCAGGTATCTAAAACCAGCGCCTTTACTGAGTCTGCTTGGGCTAGCTGAAAATTCTGAAAAATCATTAGTCGCTTTGCCAATGCCCGCAAAGGCATTAACCTGCCAACGAAAATTAATTTTATAGATGATTTCAACTTCAGACATGGCAACTGCTTGTCCTTGATAACGCGCTGATGGAATACCACGCATACTAATGCCTGGAGTTGCATAAGGAGGTAAAAAACCATCACTGTTAGCGTAATTGGCTTCTAGCCTAAAAGCAGTGCGCCACTGTTCAGATAGTTTGATATAGTGTAATGCAGTAAGTTCCGTTAACTGATAATCCACATCAGAGCCAAGTGCTTCATCAAACCATAGGTAATTAAATTGATATTTCAAACCTTCAGTAGGAGAGAAAATGTTATCTCTTGAGTCATACTCTATGGCAAAACCGGCACCAGAGGTGGTGATATTTCTGGTTAGTAAGTTAGTTAATGCTTCTTGCCAATCTGGCGGGAAATTACCTATTAAGTCGTCGATATTTGCGGGTGAAATTTCTGCATCGATATAACGGTGAGTAGGACCCAAGTAGAAATTAGTGTCAGCTAGCTTAAACTTTATCGTTTGCATAATGGCTGTTGCTTGGGTCTTTAATTCTAATGGTTTATTGAGAGTAACATCACCAAAACCATAAAAATCGATATTAAGTTCACCATATCCGCCACCGCCAATATAACGTGTTCTGCCTTTGTTAAAAAAGCCCATATGACCGCCACCAGCAAAATAAGAGTCGTTGCCGGTATAAGCGCCAAAAGCGACTGAAACACTCGGCGGCAGTAGGCTGTTCACTGCATTATCATTATTTTCATCTTGCATGGCTGCTAAGCGGGCAGATTTCTCTTCCTCTGTTTCATGGAAAAATAGTCCCATCATACCTAAACCGCCATCAACAGCGGGGTCGGTAATAATAATAGGTACAGGGAGAAAACCATAAGCATTCTCAGACAGGTATTGTGAGGCATCAAGCTGACCATCTAAGATATCAATGAATTGACTTGAGGCAGCTAAAACAAAACTATGTGCCATGCATAACAAAGCGATTAAAATTATTTTTGTTAAATGATTGATAAACTAAGTACTCTTAAAATTTAAAGTAGCGGGATTAGTGGTTAATTTACTTTTCCATTTCACTGTAGCACACATCAGCTATGCATCACTCTTTAAAAATTAGGCGTTGCTAATTGTGCTACCAGTAGTTCAAAATCTGTAATCGAATAAAAACCTTTGATGATATTAGTCGATTTTTTGCTGTCAGGGTTAGCTATTGCGAGTAGGTGTTTAATACCAAATTTTTGGGCTGATTTAAGTATATCAATACTGTCATCAATAAAGAGGGTGTTATGACACTCAAAGCCTTCTTTAGCTTGCAGGCGTTGCCATAATAGTTGGGATTCTTTGCTGACACCAAACTCATGAGTTGAGTATAAGACATCAAAATATTGATCTAACTGCGTGCGTTCAATTTTAAGTGACAAAGCTTCTGGATGAGCATTTGTCACCATGATCACTTTTCGACCACTTGCTTTTAAAGCAATCAAAAAATTTTTAGCGTCAGCACGTAGTTGGATGAGATGCTGTACCTCACGCTTTAGCTCTTTTATCGACATTTGTGTTTTTTTAGACCAATAATCAAGGCAATACCATTCAATTGTACCTACAACTGACTGGTAATCTGCGGAAAGCTTTTCTTTGGCTTCTTCAAGGCTTATGTTCATTTTTTCACTGTAACGTAAAGGCAAATGTTCTAGCCAAAAATGGTTATCGAAGTGTAAATCTAAAATAGTGCCATCCATATCAATAAGCACAGTAGAAATTTCTGACCAATTTAACAATTTAGTTATTCCAAAAAGAGTCTTTATCGTGTCATTATAACGTTATCTAATGAGAAATATAAAATTAATGTATTAGCCATGTGGACAGCGCCGATGACAGAAAAAAATCAATTACCAGAAATTACTGGTCAGCGGCAAGTAGCTAAAAGTAATTTATTTACTATCGAAGAAATTGATTTAACTTTTAGTAATGGCGAAGAAAGGCAATACGAACGTATGTTAGGCTCCGGTCGTGGTGCAGTTATGATCATACCTATGCTTGATAATGAGACGATTTTATTGGTACGAGAATACTGTGCGGGTACTCATAGTTATTTGCTAGGTTTCCCAAAAGGGTTAATTGACGCCGGCGAAAGTGCTGAGCAAGCGGCAAACAGAGAACTCCAAGAAGAAATATTTTACGGTGCAAAAAATTTAACTTTGGTTACTGAGTTGATGATGGCTCCCGCTTTTTTTAATGCCAAAATGACTATTTTTGTCGCTTACGATTTATATGAGGCGAAACTTGTTGGTGATGAACCAGAGCCATTAGATGTTGTGCCTTGGGCTATTAGCGATTATAAAAAATTATTACAGCAAGCTGACTTTAGCGAAGCACGTAGTATTGCGGCGCTAATGTTATTAATCGATGAATTAAGAGATAAGTCAGAATAACTCGTTAGCAAAGAATTATATTGAGGTCACTATGAGCAAAATAAATTTAATCAATAGCCAAATAAGCCAAGATAAGTTGCTTAATATAGCACTGGAGAGTGCGAAAAAAGCGGGTGTTGAGGTGATGAAACATTACCGTTCAGGAGACTTTACTGCCGAAATGAAAGCAGATGAAAGCCCCGTGACGAGTGCGGATATTGCTGCAAATGATATTTTGATGGATCAGCTAAGAACATTGACGCCAGATATTCCTATTATATCGGAGGAAGTGGGCACGGTTCCCTTAAGTGAACGTAAAAATTGGCAACGTTATTGGTTACTTGACCCCATTGACGGCACGGGAGAGTTTATTATTGGCAGTGGCGATTTTGCTGTCAATATTGCTTTAGTCGAAAATGGTTGGCCAAGCATTGGTGTTATTCATGCACCAGATCATTGCCTTACTTATTACGGTCAAAAAGGCTTAGGAGCTTTTAAGGAAGATAATTTAGCGAGTTATGCTATCAAAGTGGCACAATATCAAGAAAATCGACGGATAAAGGTCGCTATCAGCCGTCGACAACAACTTGAGTTAATGGGGCAATATCTTAATAGTGATTGGGAATATGATTATGTTGCTTTAGGCAGTTGTTCATTAAAAAATTGCTTAATTGCCGAAGGTGGAGCTGACTGTTATTTACGTATTGGCGTAACTGGCGAGTGGGATACCGGCGCTAGTCAATGTATCTTAGAACAAGCAGGTGGTGATATTTTAGATAGCGAATTTCAGCCGTTAAGTTATAATCATCGGGAAAGTTTATTGAATCCAGACTTTGTTAGTCTTGGTTCGAGAGATTTTTCATGGCAAGATATAATCAAAGCACATAGAAAACACTACTAAACTATTTCGCCGTTTTTTTCATGCAAAAGTAAATGTAAAAATAAGATGTTAATAAACATATTGAAGCAGCATAAAACACATCACCAGGCAGGGCGTCGTCCTTGCTTTTTCAAAAGTATCGATCAAATCTAATTTGTTGATGGCTAGCGCTTGCTGTCGTCAAAAACTTTGTTGCCTACGCGACGTTTTACTAGTCAGTTTATTTCTAGTGTTAGTTATTTATTAGCTAGCCGCTTTTCAGCATTCATTTTTCTATGATGCTGAATCTCCATAAAACACTAGATAACAATGAAGAAGACTGATTAGTAGACTAGCCTTATATCTATCTTCACAATTATTTTATCATTTTTTTATAAAAACCTTAACGAATAACATTAGAGGAAATATTATGACAGCACGTGTAACAGCACTTTTTGATAACATTTGGCAGCAGTATATTGATGTCACTCCATCAGCGAAGAATATTCATCAACTACTTGGTGATGGCAACGATATTATTAATGATCATGTTGCCTATCGTACATTTAATTCAGCTAAAGTTAACTTAGCGACGTTAGCTAAGCACCTTTTATCCATTGGTTACACTGAATGTGGTCAATATGACTTTGTCGCTAAAAAATTAACGGCTAAGCACTTTGAACATAGTGATAATACTATGCCTAAGGTTTTTATTAGTGAATTACGTGTTGAAGAGTTTTCTATTGAGATACAAGAAATTATTGCTAACTTAGTTGCTCAATTACCTGATGATGTCAGCGAACGTAACGACTTTCTTTATAGTGGTCAATTATGGAATATTAGCTCAGCTGATTATCAAACTTTATTAGCGACCAGTGAATATGCTGCCTGGCTAAGTGCTTGGGGTTATCGAGCCAATCACTTTACTGTAAGCATAAATCACCTTAAAAACTATGACGATATTATTGCAGTAAATAATACATTAAAAGCAGAAGGTTACTTATTAAATTCTAACGGTGGTGAGGTTAAAGGTGATAGTGAGGTAATGTTAGAGCAATCATCTACTTTAGCCGATAAAGCACAAGTAACATTTACTGATAAAACAATGGAGATACCGAGCTGTTTTTATGAGTTTGCTAAACGTTATCCGTTAGCTAATGGTGAGTTGTATACTGGTTTTGTTGCCGCTTCAGCAGACAAAATATTTGATAGCACTAATGCAGTATAACAATAGCAATTAATTGATTTATTATTTCTCTATAGCTTAGTCTTCAACATGATCTTGCTGAAATTGATTTTTTGGCAAGATATTAACACTTTCGTGTAATTCTGAATAAACTAATACCGCTATTCCTTGCTCTAGTTGTTGTCTCACTTGATCAATTTTATCTTGTTTACTTACATCAAAAGTACCATATTCGGTGCCTTCTCGTAAAATGAAATCTTCGATAATAGCGGTTAACGTCTCACTTGAAAGCTGTTCTAAAGGAATGATCATAAGAGGTAAAAATTGAATTGTTGCACAAACGGAAAGTAAGCCGGATTATAGCAAATTAATGAATACTAATAAATTTTTGGCTAAACTAATTTATTAAACAATAGTCCCTTACGGTCTTCTTCATTTTTTTTATTAATTATTGTGGCTTGTAACAGGGTGTTTGTTTTTTCTTGTTCGCTAGTTGTTGCCGCATAGTCGGTATCTTCAATACGAGATCGTGATGCACTAACATTAACAACACTGGTTTGATAGGTCGCTACTTGACTAGCTAGCGCGTTATTTTCTGCACCTAAACTCGTTGCGCTATCATGAACCACAGTAGTCACGTCTTGTATTATGGTTTGTGTTGCTGCTGGGTCTGTTGCATCGAGGCCACTGATGAAGTTGTTTTGTCCTAACACTTCACTAGCAATCGTATTGATTTGTTCGGTAAGTTGATCTAATTCGCCTTGAATGGCAGCACTGTCATAGATTGGATTACCTGATTGCACAGATAATTCATTTGCACGTTGCAAACCTTCATCAATAGCTGAAAGTGCACCCGATTCAACATTATTCAGATTGGCTTGATCTTGAGCGTTAAAGCTTAATTGTTGGCTCTGATTGATTTGGCTAGTTAAGCGGTTAACTATTTGCAAACCTGCTGCATCATCTGCAGCATTGTTGATACGTTTACCTGAGGCAAGCTTTTCTTCTTCGTCTTCACGTTTTTGATTGAGACGATCAATAAAGCTTACACTAGCCGTTGATTGATTAACTGATAACAAAATAAACCCTCCACAATCCCATCACTGACAGTAATGAGTATAGCGTAATAATGCACCGAACAAGTGCATTTTCAGGTAAAATAATTACCAGAGATTAGTGTGTTTTACTATCTTCTTGAATATGCTTTAGAAAGTAGTATATATAATAACCACCAATAGCGAAAAGTATTGCCAAACCAACAAAGGAATAAAGTACGACAGGATCATTAATTAGCATCGAAAAAAAGTTCATAACAGGCTCCTTAATCACTTCATTATTCTGTTGTTAGTGAAGTGAAAAAAATTGTTTATCTTCAGCCATTAGTTTAATTAAGGAGCCATAATTTAAGTGTGATTTAGATCAATATAAACGCTTTTTTTCTGCCATTTTAGCTTTGAGGTTTTGTTGTTCTCTGATTTTATTGTAGATTTGATTTGCTTTTTCAACATTGATTTCAAGTTTATTTTTTGAAAGATCTCGCTCATCCATCAAACGACTTTTTTCTGCATCGGGATAACCATTCCACGAGGCTATTGTATTCCAAACGAAAGACATTTCAGTACTTTTTTCTACGCCTTTGCCTTCACTGTAAAGTAAAGCTAGATTATATTGTGCTAAAGCAAAATTTTGATCGGCAGCACGTTGATACCAACGAGAGGCCTTAAAGTCATCTTGTTTCACTCCGAATCCATTGGCGTACATAACAGCCAAGTTAAATTGCGCGCCCGCGAGATCTTTTTTTGCGGCTTTTTCTGTCAGAGTAAAAGCTTTTGTTAAGTCTTTTTTTACATATTTACCTTCTGTATACAGTAAGGCTAATTCAAATTGAGCATCAGGATAGTTTTGATCTGCAGCAAGCTGAAATAACTCCAGTGCTTTTATGGCATTTTTAGGTACACCGTAACCGTGTTGATAAACTAAAGCCATTTGGTATTGTCCAGGTGAATAACCTTCTGCAACCAGTGGACGAAATTGAGCTATGGCTTCTTGAAATTCACCACGATTAAGTTGATATATTCCCAGTTCAAGGTCATTACTTAAGGTGGCAGTACTGCTTAATAGTGATATGGCTAGTATTAAAGACTTTAGCTTGCTTGTCGTGCGCATAATTTTTCCTTAAATGAGTAATTTTCAATAGTCGTACTATATACCCAAGTCACTTGAAGCTGTAACTTGAAATGGAGCAAGTATAGTTAAAGTGTAGCTTAAAATTTAACTCTCAACAGACATGATACCCTCTATTTTCTCGGCAATCTCTAACCATTCCATTTCATGCTCTTCAATATCACCTTTTAACTTGGCTTGTAATTTAAGTTGTAAAGTTAATTCACTTTTACGTTCATTTTGGTAAATATCACTGTCACTTAATAACGCTTCAACTTTCGTTAACTCTTCTTGCCATTGATGAATTTTTTTCTCTAGTTTGTCTGCTTGTTTACGCAATGGTGCTGATTTTTTTCGTAGCTCAGCTTGTTGTTGACGTAATTGTTTTTTATCTAAGCTCTTATCATTGTTAGCGCCATCAGCCAATTGATTACTGATTTTAGTGGCCTGTAATGTTTGTTTTTTATCATCATTAAGCCATTGCTGATAATCATCAATATCACCGCTGAAGTCACTGACTTGACCATTAGCAACTAAGTAAAATTCGTCAACACACGATTCGAGTAAAAACCTGTCATGAGCAATTAAGATGATAGCCCCGCCAAAGTCCTGTAGTGCCATAACTAAGGCTTGACGCATTTCTAGATCTAAATGGTTAGTTGGCTCATCCAGCAAGAGTAACTGTGGTTTTTCTAAAACAATAAGTGCTAATACGAGTCGCGCTTTCTCCCCTCCGGACATAGTTTTAACGGCTTCAAGAGCTTGATCGCCACTAAAACCAAATTTACCTAAAAACGTACGAGCCTGCGGTTCACCTAAAGCAGGCTTGGCACGTAATATATGATCAACAGGACTAGATGCCATATGTAGTTGCTCAAGCTGATGTTGCGAGAAATACCCTATTTTCAAATCTTGTGCGCAATAACGCTCACCATTGATGAGGGCAATGTCACCAGCAAGTGACTTAATTAACGTCGATTTACCTGCTCCATTACGGCCTAATAAACCAATGCGGCTGCCTGGTACCAGTGTTAAGCCAACTTCAGTTAAAATGATTGCTTCTTGAGAGTAACCACATTGACTTTCAGTTAGCGACAATAACGGATAGGGTAAACTTTCTGGTTGCTCAAAACTAAAGGTAAATTGGCTATCAACATGAGCGGGGGCTAAATCAGGTAATTTTTCTAAACGTTTTAAGCGACTCTGTGCTTGTTTAGCTTTACTGGCTTTAGCGCGGAAACGGTCAACAAAAGCGTTTAAATGTGCGGCTTCTTTTTGCTGTTTCTGATACTGAGCATCTTGTTGAGCTAAATGCTCTCTACGTTGACGTTCAAAAGCCGTATAGTTGCCGCTGTATAATTTAGCCCTTTGGTGTTCTATATGCAGAATTTGGCTGATAACGGTATCAAGAAAATCTCGGTCATGGGAAATAAGTACTAAAGTGCCGGTAAAACGTTTTAACCAACGTTGCAGCCAAATAACAGCATCCAAGTCTAAATGGTTGGTTGGCTCATCTAGTAATAATAAATCAGCCCTAGATATTAACGCTTGTGCTAAGTTTAAACGCATGCGCCAACCACCAGAAAAATCTTTTACTGGGTTATTAAGTTGTGATTGCAAAAAGCCTAAGCCGTGTAATAGCTCACCTGCACGTGCAGGTAAACTATAACCATGAATAGTATCTATCTTATTGATTATCGTCGCTTCAAGGTTACCATCGTCGGCTAACCTTGCTTGTTCAAGTTGTTGTTCTAGTTGACGGAACTCTTTATCACCATCTATTACATAATCAAGGGCGGATTGCTCTAGTGATGGCGTTTCTTGTTTCACCGTAGCGATATCCCAACCACTGGGTAAGTTTAAATCACCAGCATCCGGTGATAGTTCACCAAGCAATGCGGCAAAAAGAGAAGATTTACCACAGCCATTGCTGCCCACTAAACCAACTTTGTGGTTAGGGTGAATGGTGAAGTCAGATGATTTTATTAGCGTTTTAGCCCCACGGTCTAAACTTAACTCAGTGGCGATGATCAATGGTAAATCCTTAAAATTACAATAGTCGTAAAATACCTGAGTATTGTCGCTTTTCCTACAGGCACAATTCAAGGTAAAATGGTTCTAATTCAATATTTAGTTAGATAAAGTGGTAATAAAATGAATAAAGTAATTAAAAAACGGTTCATTGCAGGCGCAGTTTGTCCTAAATGCAAATCGATGGATACCATGGCATTAACTAAAGAAAACGGTGTTGAGAAAGTGACTTGTGTAAGTTGTGGTGAACAAATGGTGCAAACGGAAGCGCAAGTAGAAAAAGCCGTTCGCGCTAATGAGCAAGTTATTGGCGTATTTCAACCTTAAGTTGAAGTTACCACTATATTGTTAAAAGTGTGGCGGTGGTGGTTCTATTTCATCTTTCCCGCTAGACACACTAGCCGCATCTTTTAAGCGATTAGCCACTAATTGTATTTGTTGCTTTAACTCGGAAATTTCTTGCTGGTGAGTTGATAATTCTTGGCTAAGTTGCTCAATGGTATCATCTTGAAAAATATTGCGAGACTCTAAGTTATCTACACGTTCTTCAAGTACTTTTATATAATTATTATTTGGAGTGTGAGCACTTAGTGTTATTTCGGCATTGGCCATGATTCAACATATCCTGAGGAACTTATCGTTAATAGATTGCTATTATCGCCAAATGCGACGCTATAAACAACCGCTCCGGTCGGTCTTTTTGATTCTTTTGGAGTAACAAACCAGTGAGCACTGCGCTTTCCTGTGTTTATATCCCATATACTAACTTTACGCGTAGCAGCACCAGTGATTAAGGTTTTACCATCTTTTGAAAAACGTACAGTACTAAAAACCTCATGACGCTTAGTTCCTTGTAAGCTGCTGACTAATTCCCCTGTTTTTAAATCCCATATGTGCGCAGCTTTCATGCTGTCGGCAGTAAAAGCATAACGACCACTGGCATCTAAAGCTACTTTTGATACGCGGGAGCTGTGATTAAATTGATAAATAACTTGCCCTGATACGGTATCCCAAACATAGGCGGTGAAATCATTACCACCCGTAATCGCCACTCTGCCGTTAGGCAACATATCAACGGTATTAATTTTCTCTTTATGACCTAAAAACTCTAAACGTCTGCCAGTATCGATATTAACATGTACAACCGTGCCGTTGCTTTTGCCTATAAGTAGATAATTACCATTATTTGCTATGGCTATGTCTCGGATATTGGACTCCCTTACTTGCCAATATCCTTCAGATTTGCCAGTCGATAGATTCCAAAGTGCGAAATTATCACGATTGGCGGTAACTACGTGACTGGAATTATCACTAATATCCAGAGAGAGTACTAAATTGTCACTGGTATTTTGTTCTTGTGACCAATTATAAATTCGTTGATTTTTAGTTAAGTCCCATACACTTAATCCATGGTGAATTGATGAGATAACGCTGAGTTTAGCATCGCTTGAAAGGGCACCTGCATAAGCGCCTTCTACAGACTGTTGCCATCGATGTATCGGCTTTTGAGCCATCGGCTGACAAGCGGTTAATATTATAGTCATTAATGGTAAAATTAATAACGTTTTTAACGGGGGTAATGGCAGGTTACATTTAAACAATATATTAAGCCTTTTTTATCTGGGCGTTTATCGTTAGTATAAGGTCTTTTTTAAAATAGTTTAGTGTTTTATAGTGTTGCGCTAAACAAATTAGACATAATGCATTGGGGAAGTCTCCAATTGTTGAATATAATGGAGAAACAAATGAAATATTTAAAGCCTACCTTAGTTGCACTTGCCTTAGTTGCTGTTGTTGGTTGCCAAGAAAAAGCCGTCACAAAAGAAGTTGTTAAAGCGCCGGTACTTGAAACTGAAATTCAAAAGCAAGCTTATGGTTTAGGTGCATCAATTGGTATGTACATGAAACGTAATCTTGAAGAACATGACAAACTAGGCCTAAACCTAGATCAAGCACTTATCGTGCAAGGTTTTGTTGATAGTATTGAAAATAAAGCATTAATCGAAAAAGAAGAAATTCAAGCGTTATTAATGAATTTAGATGCAACGATGAAAGAAAAACAACAAGCTAAAACTTTGGCCGATGCAGAAGAAAGTAAAGCGGAAGGTGTTAAATTTTTAGCCGAAAATGCTAAAAAAGAAGGCGTGCAAGTAACTGAATCAGGTATTCAGTATGTTGTTATGGCTGCAGGCGAAGGTGATAAACCTGCCGCAGAGGATACAGTTAAAGTGCACTATAAAGGTACCTTCTTAAATGGGGATACTTTTGATAGTTCATACGATCGTGGCGAGCCAGCAGTATTTCCACTTAACCGTGTTATTAAAGGTTGGACTGAAGGTGTACAGCTAATGCCTGTTGGCGCTAAGTACAAATTTACCATCCCATCTGATTTAGCGTATGGCCCTAATGGTACGCAAAACATCCCAGGTCACTCAGTGTTAGAATTTGAAGTTGAATTACTTGAAATTCAAAAGGCAGAGCCAGCACCACAAGTTGGTGATAATAAGGATGTAGAATAAAAATTCATTGGATAACTTTTAAGCGCTAAGTTTCCACTTAAGTTTAACGTTCAAGTGAAAAGTAAAAGCCATCAGTAATAACTTGCTGATGGCTTTTGTGTTAATATCTGCCGATGAAAAAACTCCTTATTATTGGCTATGTTTGGCCAGAGCCTAACTCTTCAGCGGCAGGTAGCCGTATGATGCAGTTAATTACTTTCTTCCAGTGGCAAAACTATCAAGTGACTTTTGCTAGCCCTGCACAGTTAAGTGCCCATATGGTTGACTTAGCCGCAATAAATATTGCAATCAATGAAATAAAACTCAACTGCACTAGCTTTGATGAATTCATCGAAGAGCTACAGCCCGATGTGGTCTTGTTTGATCGTTTTATGATGGAAGAGCAGTTTGGTTGGCGTGTTAGTGAACAGTGTCCGCATGCATTGCGTATACTCGATACGGAAGATTTATTTTGCTTGCGCCATGCTCGTCATCAGGCTTACAAGCAGGGTCGAGTAATGCATAATGCTGATTTACTCTGTGCTGACTTAGCTCAACGTGAAGTGGCTGCCATTTTTCGTTGTGACCTAACCTTGATGATCTCTAAACATGAAATAAACTTACTACAGACATTATTTAAAGTTGATGTGAGCTTACTGCACTATTGCCCATTCATGTTTACTACTGCGCAGCTGACTCAAAAAAATCCGACTTTTGAACAACGCCGCGACTTCATGGTTATAGGTAACTTTCGACATGCACCGAATTGGGACGCAGTTTTGTGGCTAAAGCAAAAAATTTGGCCTCTCATTCGTAAACAATTACCCGATGTTAACTTAAATGTTTATGGTGCTTATCCTCCACCGAAAGCCACTGATTTACATAATGAAAAATCGGGGTTTTTAGTTAAAGGCTGGGTTGATGATGCTGTTTTAGCAATGCAATCAGCTAAGGTTTGTTTAGCGCCACTACGCTTTGGTGCGGGAATAAAAGGCAAACTGGCTGAAGCAATGATTTGCTCTACGCCATCAATAACTACTGATATTGGCGCCGAAAGTATGCAAACAGACCTAGGCTGGGCGGGCCTTATTGCTAATACCCCTGAGGAACTTGCTAATCAGGCAGTGCAACTTTACCAAGACGAACAGCTTTGGCAAAAAAGTAGTGATTTAGGGCAAAAGAATGCAACAATTATGTATCAACAACGAGCAGCTTTTGCTGAACTTAATCGTTGTTTAACGCAGTTGATTTCTGGCCTGGTTGAACATAGGCAAGCTAATTTTATTGGCAGTATGCTTAATCACCATCATCATAAAAGCACTAAGTATATGGCGCAATGGATAGCCGCTAAAAATCAATTAACAGCAAAAATAGAATAATATTAAACACTATTTAAATACTTACTAGGCCGAACTCTTTACTATCAAGTTAAGCGCTAGGTCTGGTAGGTTAATCGTTAGCTATAATTTTGTTTCTGCCAGCTATCGTTTTCTTAGTCGACAAAAATCTGCATTTCTTCACCAATTTGTTTGCGCATATCCATCAATTTTACTGCTGATGCATGTTGCTTGATATCTGCCTCTGTTTCAGGTTGCCATTGCGGCACACTTTCAGATTGACCATTTTGATCAACCGCTACCATGATAACAATACAGTGTGTGGTGAGTCGGCGGTTGAGTGATTTTGGATCGCAGGCATTAACTTCCAAAGCAATATGTATCGACGAGTTGCCAGTGTAGATAACCTTCGCTTCTACCTCAACTAAGCTGCCTACATGTATGGGAGCAACAAAGCGTATACCACCAGCATAGGCGGTAACGCAATAGCGACCACTCCAACCAGCAGCACAAGCATAAGCGGCTAAATCTATCCATTTCATAACTGCACCACCATGGACTTTTCCGCCAAAGTTTACATCTTGAGGCTCAGCTAAAAATCTAAGGGTAATATCGCGTTGGGGTTTATTCATTGTGGACTCTTATCTATTGATATTCGATAGTGCATTTAAATTCATTATAAACGATTTTTAATTCATAAAAATTTTTATTTGATTGATTGTAATAATCACTTTACAGATGCAATAAAATACAATAGAATGAGAATCATTATCATTTGGGTGTTTGAGTAATCATAATGGAAATGTGGCAATTACTATTACAAAAAGGCAATCAGAGCTTTAATCATGAGTTATGGTCTCATGCTGAAGAGTATTATCACCAAGCTGTAGAGTGTTTAGAGCAAAGGTGGCACGACGATCTAGAAAACATGGAGTTAATGCTCGCCTGGATCAGTGCTTTTCATAACCTTGCTGTGCTTTATGAGGTGCAAGAAAAACCCAGGATTGCTTTTCGTTATTTACAAATACCACACCAGCGTATGACTGAGATAGCTCAACAACAAGAATACAGTGACACAGCGCAGGGTATTGCATTGTACGCGCTAAAAATAACATTAACACCTTTGTTGAGTTTTAGTAAAAAACACCCTGCATGTGACGGCTGTTTAGCCTCATTGAAGAAGATAGAAAAGAAGGTGAATGCTATGCAACCATTACTGCATTAGCGTATGGGTTATATAAGTTTAAAAGGAGTGTTACATGAATAAAATTAAATACTTTGTTAGTACAGTGGTTATGTTAGTTACCATGCCGTCATTTGCTCACATTGGTCATGATCATAGTGCTGCCGATGCAGGATTAGTTCATCTATTATGGTTGCTGCCTATCATTATTGCCGCAGGCATCGTGGTGTACCGAGAACTTACTTCAGATAAAGATAATTAATCACTTAATAGGAGGTTGCCATGTTGTATAACATTATTGCAAAATTTGATGAAAAACTGCACTTTCCTACGGTATCAGCTCATTGTGATATACCGTGCAAAATATATGACCCTATCGTTGCGCAACTTGCGGTATTAACCATTATTCGTATGGTGGATTTACTAGATGAATTAAAAGCGAAACCTTCTTTAACGCTTGATGAACAGGCACAATTTTTACGCTTGGTGGCGCAAAAAGAAGAACATGGCTTAACAGTAAAGGCAGAAGTTAATGTGATCTGGGGAGATTATATTAAAGCACCTCAGTTAACACAGTTCCCAGAGTTACATGAGCTAGTTCATAATATTATGTTGGCAAGCTCAAAAGCAAAACAGCAAATTAATAAACAAGCGAGTTTAGATTTGTTGAGGTTAGTTAATCGATTTGCTGAAATATTTTGGGCAACTAAACAGATTGATACTTATCGTGCGGATTGTCCTTACCCACCGACAGAATCGCTTGTTTATCCGAGATTAATTAGCTAGTACCCATTATTTAACTGCCATTTAAAGGAGTTCGTTATGTTTGGTTTTCATTTTTGTAAAGTCACGGGTATTAGTATGTCACCGCGTATTCCTGAGGATAGTTATATTTTTATTGTGCCTTGGCTAAAAATATTACCACTCAAAGAGGGGAGCTTACTGAAGGTATTTCATCCAAAGTATGGCTTCATTGTTAAATCATTGGCAAAAATAGATCGTAATGGACTGTTTTGGTTGAAAGGCTTTCATAAGTCGAGTTTACCCATTGAAAGGTTAGGTCCTGTAGGGAAGTCCCAAATACAAGGTAAAGTGATGTGGGTTTTTCCACCAAAGTAATAAAATTGGTCGAGTAAGGCAAGCTTAACTTCGACCATTTTGCTATTAAGTTTAAAGAAAGCTTAAGCCTTTTTGTAAGTAGCTTGCGGCTTCACCATAACCACTTTTTTCCAGGTAGCCACTAAAAGCATTAGCCATAGGTATAATTTGTTCACTTGAGATACCAAGCTGTTCAAACGCGCTATTGAGGTAATTTAAGCTTTCTGCTTTTTTTCCTGTCTCTCCTGCACTTGCTAACAATGAACTGAGTTGTGATTTTTCGGCTTTGGGTGCTTGTTTTAAATAACGCTCAGTGTCAGGAATCACGTTACTGATCATGGCAAAGTTATCACGACTTAAATTATCTTTCGCGACTTTCAATAATGATGAAAAACCCGCTGTAACAGTCTTTTCCGATAGATTAAGCTGTTTAGCTGCATAACTTATCATGTCATTCGTTTTTATAGGATTAAGCTCAGTTACTGCTTTTTTTAGTTGCTCAGTAGATGAGGCATCTAACTTGTTTAAATCAGATAATTCAATAGCTGAGACAGGCAGACTAAATAGTGCTGCTATTACAGTGGGTACTAACAATGATGTAGATTTCACGGAGAACTCCTTGTGTCGTTATGTGTTACTTAGTATGCGTTACTTAGTATGTGTTATTAGCTTGTTTAGTTGGCGCAGACGTAAGCTAGTACAGTATTACTTTTAACACAGTCAGTAAAGTGATGTATTAACTTATGATGAACAACGGTAGGTCGACCTCGAGGACAATATTTTGGATGACATAAATAAAAAAGCCTTTCTCAAAGAGAAAGGCTTGAAATGCTCGCATTATGGTCTTGTTTAACAAGATTCTTATTATTTATTTCTTTCTTTAACGTTCTATTATTATTATTTATTATTATTATTTTTCTGAAGCGCAGGCATTTTATAGCAAAGCATTTTTGGCCATGCAACAACTTTAATAGAGCATAAACTCGACGATGATTTTCGTACATAGCTGGTCGAACAAGAGGGCTTGCCTAAGTTGTTGATTCAAAGTTGTTTGCTTAAATGCAAGTGTTAAGCGTTAGCGAAAAAAAAATAAAATTAAATTGAACTTTTTTTTAAAGTTAACCGTTTTGTTTATTTTATTGCTGTAGGTAATGAGTTGAATTGAGTTGATTTGGCGCATGGATCAAATACTTTGTCGATGCTAAACTGTGCGTACTTAATTGTCTTGGTTGCATTAAAAGGCAATAAATAATTTTAAGATAACTATTTATATTATAAAAGCTTCGAGGAACTCTTGGTGACAGAATTAAAAAATGACAACTATTTACGTGCGTTATTAAAACAGCCAGTAGATTACACGCCAGTATGGATGATGCGTCAAGCGGGCCGTTATTTACCTGAATATCGTGCTGTGCGCAAAGAAGCTGGTGATTTCATGTCAGTATGTAAAAATGCTGAACTTGCTTGTGAAGTAACTATTCAACCTTTACGTCGCTTTCCACTGGATGCTGCCATATTATTTAGTGATATTTTAACTATTCCTGATGCCATGGGCTTAGGTCTGTATTTTGAAACAGGTGAAGGTCCTAAATTTACTAACCCAATTACCTGTAAAGCTGATGTTGAGAAAATTGGCATCCCTGATCCAGAAGATGAATTAGGTTATGTAATGAATGCCGTGCGTACTATTCGTAAAGAGCTAAAAGGCGAAGTTCCGTTAATAGGTTTTTCTGGAAGCCCATGGACATTAGCTACTTATATGATTGAAGGTGGTAGTTCTAAGGCTTTCACTAAGATCAAAAAGATGATGTTTTCTGAACCGCAAACCTTACACTTATTACTTGATAAGCTAGCTGACTCGGTAATTAGTTATTTAAATGCCCAAATTGCAGCAGGTGCACAATCGGTAATGGTATTTGATACATGGGGCGGTGTATTGTCTCCACGTGATTACAATGAGTTCTCATTACAATATATGGCTAAAATCGTTGACGGTTTAACACGTCATAACGAAGGTCGTAAAGTGCCAGTGACTTTATTTACTAAAAATGGCGGTATGTGGTTAGAGTCTATTGCAGCAACAGGTTGTGATGCAGTTGGTCTTGATTGGACTATCGATATTGAAAACGCGAAAGCGCGTATTGGTGATAAAGTTGCTTTACAAGGCAATATGGACCCGTCAATGTTATATGCACCATTGCCACGTATTGAAGAAGAAGTTTCAAAGATCTTAACCGGTTTTGGTGATGGTGGTACTGGCCATGTATTTAACTTAGGTCACGGCATTCATCCTGATGTTGATCCTGAGCATGCGGGTCATTTTATTGAATCGGTGCATCGTTTGAGTAAGCCATTTCATAAATAATGATAAATGGATCTAGCTAGCTTCATGTTAACTATTGTTAAATGACGAGCTAAATAAATACCGAGTGAAAAATAATTAAAAAACCGCAAACGTTTCATAACGTTTGCGGTTTTTTTGTTTTTATTTGTATTTATAGCACTAAGCTGGGTTATTCATCATCTATTTCATAAGCGCTAAAATCAGTGATACCTTTAGCTTCCAACAAACGACGGACGCTCACGGGTAACTTTTCATTGTTATCTTTAGCTAAATCTTCATCATCTGGCAATGGCTGGCCAGTAAAAGCATGTAAAAATGCTTCACACAATAATTCACTGTTAGTGGCGTGACGTAAGTTGTTCACTTGTCGTCTAGTTCGTTCATCTGTTAATACTTTTAACACCCGCAAAGGAATAGACACGGTAATTTTCTTTACTTGTTCACTTTTTTTACCGTGCTCGGCATAGGGATTTATATACTCTTCATTCCACTGGGCCATGGATATTCCTCAATCTTTTAAAAACGTATCACACTATTGTTATAAGATAGATTTTACCTGTTGCAATAAGTCAGTCAAGTAGAAGTTTAGATGTCTAAAAGTTCTTGACCCAAATGTTGAAAGTGTTTAGAGTTATAGACGTCCAAACATCTAAACGTAAATGTTACTTTTTTTCTAAATTTTAAGTGAAAAACATAAATAAAAAGTTAAGCAATTACTTGAATAATTATCTTGAGTAGATAGTAAAAAACGGAGAACAATAATGTCGAACAGCGATATAAATAACATCACTACCTTAGCGGTAAGAGCCGGTATTAATACCGATGAGCACCATGGTGCTGTTGTTGCTCCTATTCATTTATCAAGCACCTACTCATTAAAAGGCTTTAATGATAAGCGCCAATTTGATTATTCTCGTACCGGTAATCCTACCCGGGCAACCTTTGGTCAAGCCATCGCCGATTTAGAGCAAGGATGTATTGGCATAGTAACGAGTACGGGAATGGCTGCAGTACATTTAATTTGCCAATTATTATCAACAGAAGATTTAGTTGTTATTCCACATGATTGTTACGGTGGTAGTTTCCGTTTATTCACCCATTTAGCAAAACGTGGCCAGTTCAAACTCATTGTCGTTGATCAAAATGATCAAACGGCACTATCTGCTGCTTTAGCGCAAAAACCTAAATTAGTTTTATTAGAAAGTCCAAGTAATCCATTATTACGTTTGGTTGATATTGAAGAGGTCACCAAAGCTTGTCATGCAGTAGGTGCTCTTGTTGCTGTTGATAACACCTTTTTGTCTCCAGCGTTACAGCAACCCTTACTTCTAGGTGCTGATATTGTTTTTCATTCAACCACTAAGTACATTAATGGTCATAGTGATGTCGTTGGTGGTGTTTTAGTGACTAAAGAACAAGCGCTTGGCGAAACACTTGCGTGGTGGGCCAACTGTATTGGCATTACCGGAAGTGCTTTTGATAGTTTTTTAGCTTTACGTGGTTTAAAAACGTTACCAGTTCGTATGAAGCAACATCAAAAAAATGCCGCTCAAGTCGCCAACTTTTTGAAAGATCACCCCGCTATTGATTCCGTCTTTTATCCAGGCTTTACTGATCATGTTGGTCACGAGATAGCTAAGAAGCAGCAGGCAGGTTTTGGTGCTATGTTGAGTTTTGAGGTTAAAGGTGGTGTTGAAGCAGTAAAAAAATTATTTAACAATTTATCATTATTTACTCTGGCACAATCCTTAGGTGGCGTAGAAAGTTTAATTAGCCATCCATCAACCATGACACATGCTGGAATGGAAATTGCCGCACAACTTGAAGCGGGCATTACTCAGTCATTAGTACGAATTTCTGTTGGTATTGAAGATGTTGAAGATATTTTAGCTGATTTAGCGCATGGCTTAACACAAAGCCAGTTATAAGAAATAGCGTTAAGTTTTAACCTCTATTCTAGCGTTTAACATAATAGAGAATGGTAAAGGCAAAAAAAATGATTAAAGAACAAAACACACAGGAAAGTGCATTAACAGTAGAAAATGTCACGCAAAATAAACTCGCTAAACACGCAATTCATGTGCATAAATTTGGTGGTAGCTCTTTGGCTACACCAGAATGTGTGCAACGTGCTTTAGATATTATTCGTCAAAATTGTCAGCTTAACGACATCGTGGTTGTTTCTGCAAACGGTAAAACCACGGACGCTTTATTCGCACTTTACCTTTTAGCTGGGCAGTCTGACACACATGGCGATAGCCTACTTGAAGCGATAACAGCGTTAGCTAAACAACAGCAACTATTAATTAATCAATTATTAAATGATAATAATGCACAACAGTTAATTCAGGGCTTAACAAACGATATTAACCAGTTATCTTTATGGCTATTAGGTGACTTTTCTCGTCACCATAATGATATTTTAGCGTTTGGTGAAGTATGGTCTGCACGTTTATTATCGGCTCTATTAAACGAGCAAGTGTGTCCGAGCATTAGTATTGATGCTCGTGAATTCCTAGTGATTGATAATGAACAAAGTTGCCTGGTGGAAAGTGCGCTAAGTACCACGCAATTAAAACAACAATTACAGTTTGGCAAGCTAGCCGTTATTACCGGTTATGTTGCTAAAGATAGCCAAGGACATAGTTGTACATTAGGGCGTAATGGTAGTGATTACTCTGCAACCATTATTGCTTCATTTGTTGCGGCAGGCCATGTTACTTTATGGACCGATGTGAATGGTATTTATAGTGCTGACCCACGTGTTGTGCCCAACGCAAGAAAATTACATCGTTTACCTAATGGTGTTGCCAAAGAGCTTGGTCGTTTAGGCAACCCTGTTTTACATGCGAAAACCTTGCTGCCGCTGATTAATCCCTTAAGTGAACATCATACCCATTTGCATGTTGCCAGTAGTTTTGATGCTGAAGTTATTGGTACTGAAATTGGCAAATTTGGACAAATTGCAAAACAAGAATTATCGGTCACTTTTCTGAACGATTTACTGCTAGCGCAATCAGTGAGTTTTACTGGTGATAGTGCGATAAAAGCTAAAGCTGAGTTTGCACCAATTTGTATTGATGCCGAACATGGTTTTATGGTGATCGCGCAAAATCAACAAAAGTCGTTAAGCCAATGGTTAGCAAGCCATGATACTGAGGTTATTTTTAAGCCCGTTAGTATTATTGCCACTGTTGGCCATAAAGTGGATGAACGTGGTGATATCAAAGCACGCTTTAAACGCTCATTAAAAGCGGCAAAACCACTTTATTTAGCTAAAGGTGAAAATAGCCATAGTACAATTGCGATTTTAGCTGAGCCATGCACGGTTGAGCTATTGAATAATGTTCATCACGATATGACCAAAGATGCTCGTCATATTGGTTTAGTGGTGGCTGGCTTAGGTAATATTGGTCAACGATTCTTAGAAATATTACCGACTCAATTGAATCGAGTTTATGCGCTAGAAAATATTCATTTAGTTGGTTTATTGTCGTCGAAAAAAGCACTAATTAATAATGACGGTATTGATGTAAATAACGCCTTAGCGTTATTTAAAGACGCTGCCCAAGATTATAACTATGAGCAGTTACTTTCTTGGTTAACTAATCACCCTTATGACGAACTTATTGTTGTTGATATCACACCCAGTGAACAATTTAGTTTATTGTATGAAGACTTCTTTGCTCAAGGTATTCACGTTATTGGTGCTAATAAGTGGGCCGCCTCTAGCAGTTCAGTACATTATAATAATTTAGTTAATGTTGCCGACGCGAATGACAGTTTGTGGCTTGGTAATACGACAGTAGGTGCTGGGTTACCTATCAATTATGCTATTGATGATTTACGTCAAAGTGGTGATGAAATTACCGAAATATCAGGTATCTTCTCAGGCACTTTATCTTGGTTATTTGAAACGTATGACGGTAGTACTGATTTTTCTACCTTATTATTAGATGCCCTAGACCAAGGCATTACTGAGCCGGATCCAAGGGAAGATTTATCTGGTCGTGATGTACAGCGTAAGTTACTGATACTTGCTCGTAAATCAGGTTTTGAATTATCACTTGAAGATATTGACGTGGAAAACCTTGTGCCCGAGGCTCTACAAGCATTGTCAACACAGGAGTTTTTAGCGCGAGCCAATGAGCTTGACGATTATTTTGCTAATGCGTTACATAATGCAAAAGAGAATAATGCCTGTATTCGCTATGTTGCACGCTTTATCGCTGACGTCGCAGGACAAACTAGTGCCAAAGTAAGCTTAGAAGTATTACCTCAAAATGATGCTTTTGCGGGTCTTACGCCTTGCGACAATATTTTTCAAATAAAGAGTCGCTGGTATCAAGATAACCCCTTAATTATACGTGGCCCAGGTGCAGGAAGAGATGTTACTGCCGGTGGTTTACATTCAGACTTAGTTAATATTTGCCAGCAATTGGCTCATAAGCAAAATCAAGTCAAGATAAAGGGGATAAGCTAAATAGTTACCGCCATAACAGAAAAGTGCAATCACTAAATCTAACTTGAATGAAGTCAGCAGTGCTGTTCAAGTTGGATTTTGTTTACTTTGCCACCACCCTCTTGAAATGGATATAACTTGTTGTATAGTAGTACGTGCTAATAAATAGTCTGTGCCTTAGTTTAGGTATTCGTTCGCCTAAATAGCTTTTCCTCAAGGTTAAATTTATTATAAAACAATAGTTGGTAAGCTAACTGTTGCTTTTCATTCAATTTACTTCCATTATTGCAGTCTATTTATGTTTTAGTTAATAAAAGAAAATATGGCTATTGATTCTCCTCATCAAACTTTTTTTACTCGTCAAGTACAGCGCTTGTTGGATAAAATTTATGGACATAGTTCACTTAAAGACTCTTTGATTGACCGCGCAATTAATTACTTTGAAAACGAAGAGTTTAAACCTTCTACTGACAACTCAACCGACGATGAACAACGTTTGCATAAACTTGAGTGCAATGAACGTCATGCCAGTTTATCGGCAATCTGCTGCGAAATTATTGAGTTATCTGAAGGTGAAAGCTTTACTGAAACTAACCGAAAATCAGCACAACTGTTAGGCACTATTCAATTACTGAGTTATACCGAAGGTAAAAAAGTCGCACAACATAACGAAAAGAGCAAAGCGCTGTATAAGGCTATTTTAGCGTTACGTCTGTTAGATAGGTTAATAATTGATGGACAAATTGTAGAGCCTAATATCTTAAAATACATAAATGATTGTTCAGGTGAAAAATATCTCGATTTTGCTAATCAGGATATGGAAGTTGCAGAACGTTTTATCAAACATATTAAGATACCTATCGTTATGGCGGCATTACTGCAAGATATAGGTAATTATCATCCACAAGCACAAGAAATCCTTTGTGGTAGTGATGGTAAACTAAGCCCTTTCCGGACGTTAGAGTTAGATCAGCGAAAGGCACTTTTACAAATAAACTACCAGCAAACAATCAAGTATTTAACCGATGCGCTAGGTAAGCCTATTTTTGTCGGTAATACGAAAGCTGAACGAGATAGCTTTTATGCTGATGAAGATGAGAAAATTAAGTTCATTAATATGTTACTCAAGTCGAGTGTTAACCCCAAGAAAAGTATTGGCAATGTATTAAAAGTACCACAAATTTATACTTCCATTATTTTATCGACTAAAACAAGCTATAACTACAAATTACTGCCTCAAATTTTTCAGGTACTTAATAAAAATGCCGAGCTTGGTGCATGTGCACAAGGTGTTGTTGATGCTTTATATAAGATCACTGGTATGTTCCCTCAAGGGTTTGGCGTTGTATATATCCCGCAGGGTGAGTTTGGTGAGCAGAGTGACGGTTATGAATATGCGATAGTTAACGGTTTATATCCGCATAACCCTAAAGAGCCGCTGTGCCGCATGGTTACGAGAAAACTTGCCTTTGTCGGTTTTGGTCATGATAGGACTATTAAAGAAAATAGTAATCTGTACTTTGCGCCAACCGCCAAAAAATTAGCCACGTTAAGTAAAGAGCGTCTTAATGAAATATTAGATCTGTTAAGCTCTAATGCAGAAGAGCGCAAACAACTCGATTTGTTACCGCGTTGTTGGCACGCCAAAGAATACTTTTCAGTTAAAATTAATCAAAAGTTATGGAATAAAGTTGAGTAAAGAATAATTACTCTTATACCCAAGGTTATTTCAAATTTAGCAAGTTTGCAGGAGAGTATTGATCCGTTAATACCCTAGTGTCTGTTGACCAATCTTTATGATTTTTAGTTGATTTGATATCACGTTGAATGGACATAATATCAATACCAAAAATAGCGAGTTGCTCGACAAGTTTGTTTGCTCTTAATGATATTTTTTCAGCGGTAGGCAATTTATATTTAGTGGCTAGAATTATTCTATTACTATTTTTTAAATTTTTTACATTGTAAAAGTCACCAAAAACAGCATGGTAAGTAGCAGATTCATGTTGAAATAACTTACTCTCTGAAAAAGTATTAGCAGAAAGCACTCCGTCATCACGTAATAGTGCTTTGACTTCTTGATAAAACTCTTTAGTCATCAAGTGTTCAGGTATGTAATCACCATTAAAAGCATCTAATATTATCCAATCATATTGTTGTTTTTTAAGCATTGATCGTTTTACAAATATTCTTCCATCTTGAACAATTGAACGGATATTCTCATTTTCAAAAAAACCAAAATAGTTACGCGCCACGTCAATTACGGCGGGGTCAATCTCAACGTTATCAATTTTCGCATTTGGAAATAGCTGATGAATAGTATTAGACATGGTTCCACCACCTAACCCTATGATCAATACACGTTTAGGGTCATCAATCATTAACAAACTAGCAAATAATAATTTAGTATAATTAAAGACTAACTTATGCGGCTCACTTTTCGATAAACAACTTTGACTGGTTTTGTTGCTTTTTACATTAAACTTTAAACAGCGTAAGTCTTTATGTTCGTCAACAATAATATTACGGTAAAGTGAGCGTTCACTGTGTATGATTTTAGCCTTGGTAACTGAGCTTGAAATACTTGCCAGCAAACATAATAATATAATTGTTAATCTAATCATTAATGGCTACCTCCAGCTCATTTAAGTCGGATTTCGTTATTTTATTAAAAGCAATGGCAAAAAGACCCAGTGAAACTAATACAGCACTAAAGCCAACCACAATATCATTTACATCAAAGGCAAGTACCATATAAAACGAAGTAATGATTGTGCCCAAGGCACTGCCTAATGTGGAAGTAAAATATAAAATTCCAGCGGTTTGGCCACTACTTTCTTTGTCTGTGACCAATAAACGCACTGAATAAGGAGAAATCATACCTAAAATAACGGTAGGTATAAAAAATAGACACATAGAGGCAAGTAACGAGCCGTAACGACTATCTTCAATCTGAATAAATATTGATTCCATTATCGGTTGTGCATATAGCGCAATAGGTAAAATTGTAATGCCAGCGATAATAAATATTGCGCCGTATTTGTTAAGGCTTGCATCTCGAGTAGAGAGCTTACCACCAATCAAATACCCCAAAGATAAACTGAGCATAAATACGGTAATAATACTGCCCCAGATATGGACACTACTACCGAAAAAGGGAGCGAGAATTCGTCCACCTAATAACTCTATACCCATAATGCAAAAACCACTACAGAAAGCGAGTATATAAATTAAGGGGTTTTGCCAAAGGTGTTGTTTTTCTTGATGCATTATTTTATTTTTATTAAGCATATTGTTTGCTTAGTCTAACGGGAAGTTTCAGCAGTTGCTAGATCCGATAAATATTCCCAGCTAACCAACGAACCATTATTTGTAACATTTATTGTCGCAAAGTCATTTCTTCAGGTAATAAAATAAAGCTATCTTCAACATAAAAGCTTTCTGCGCTACAGCTTTGCCACCAGTGTTGCCAAGGGGAGTAATCGTTTGACGGCTCAGCAGTTTCCTGCAGGGGGATTATCGTTAATAAAGCACCCGCCTCGAGCGGCTTACTTAAGCAACCCGTTGAAATTAAACGACCATAGGGTGAGCGTCGTTTGATCATTTGAGGCATTAGTTTAGCGGGATCATCAAGCCCCATACTACCGACAAGCTCGTAAAAGCTGGTTAAAGTATTGTCATGGAAATTCTTAATACGCTCACTTTTATCATCAATGTTTATTGCTTTGGCTCTGGCAGGATCTTGAGTCGCAACACCCGTTGGGCAGTTGTTAGTATTGCAATGCTTCGATTGAATACAGCCCAATGCTAACATCATGGTACGTGCGGCATTAACTACATCGGCACCTAAGGCTATCTTTGCCAATAAATCAAAGCTTGTTGCTGTCTTTCCTGATGCAATGATGCGTATTTCATCGCGTAAACCCACACCTATTAAAGCGTTATGAACAAAGTTTACTGCTTCTAAACACACCATTCCTAAACGGTTTGAGAACTCTATCGGTGCAGCGCCAGTACCTCCCTCAGCGCCATCGACTGTAATAAAATCAGGTTTTATGCCTGTTTCGAGCATTGCTTTACATATACCTAGAAACTCAGCAGGGTTACCAATACAAAGCTTAAAACCAACAGGTTTGCCACCACTGAGGTCTCTTAATCTTTTAACGAAATTTAATAAGGCTATTGGTGTTGTACATTCAGGATTAATCGCAGGAGAAATACAATCTTTCTCCATAGATATGTTGCGAATATTAGCAATTTCTTGGGTGATTTTCGCTTTGGGCAATACCCCACCATGGCCAGGTTTAGCACCTTGAGAAAGCTTTATTTCGATCATTTTTATTTGTGACTTAGTTGCTGTTGCAGTAAAGCTAGCCTCATCGAAGTTACCTTGCGCGTCACGGCAACCAAAAAGCCCAGTGCCTATTTGCCAAACAATATCACCATCATATTTTAAGTGATAAGGGCTCACACCACCTTCACCGGTATTATGATAACAACCTGCTTTTTTTGCGCCTAAATTGAGTGCAGCAATAGCATTTGAGCTCAATGAACCAAAGCTCATTGCTGAAATGTTCAAATAAGAAGCTTGGTAAGGCTGAAGACAATCAGCACCACCAATTGACACACGTTCAGCCTCACTGCTTATAGTTTTGGGTGCAAGGGAGTGCCATAAACTTAAATAATTTTCAGCCAATAGATCTCGCTGTGTGCCAAAAGCGACGGTATCACGGATGTTTTTTGCTCGTTGATAAACTAAGGTACGTTGCTCGCGATTAAAAGGTCGTTCTTCGGTATCATTTGCGATGAAATATTGCTGAATTTCAACACGGTAAGATTCAAGGAAATAACGAAGGTAGGCAACAACCGGGTAAAGTCTATTTAAGTTATGAGCGCTAATATATAGGTCATAAAAGCCAATCAGCGTATATCCTAAGGTGAATAATAATAAAAAAAGGCTAATAACACTGCCAGCTTGTAGAAAAAAATAGATGGTTGAGGCATTACCTAGAGTAGCAATGAGCCATAAAGTTTTTTGCATTGCGGTCATTATAATCGGCCTTATCGAATTTTAATGAATGATGACTATGGTAATAGTTTTATAGAGTTAAGTTGCAGCGTTGCTGCTCCGCCTTCTTCATCGAGCATGCTTGGCGTGAAGTAAAGCGCATTAACTTTATTAAGTACTATACCGTAGTCTTTCGAGCTTGCGGGTGTCCAATCAGGGCGAGCAAAACTATTAAAGTTGACTTCTTTTGTCGTCCAATTTTTGGAGGCGGGTAGTTTGATTTGATAATGAGCATAACTTTGATCACCATTTTTGCCATAATGTTCTTGTGATAATTTAATGAGTAGTGGGGTATCGCATTTATAAGTCAAGATGACTTTATTTTTTTCCGCTATTGATGTGCTAGTTGGGGAATAAATGACTTCAATCCAGGTATTACGTTTGGCGTCAATACGAGGAACACGGGTAAAATTTATCCAAACACCCTCATCAGTAATTAACTTCCCACGAATAGTGGCTTTACTGCCATACGGGTCAATAGCATAACTCCATTGATTCTCATCTAATGCAGCCTTTTGTTTATGCGCTTCTACTGGACTCATACTAAAAACTAATAGGCTTGTCAGGCTAATTATTGCTGATTTAATAAATTTGTTCATAGTTATCATCGGTCACATTGAAAGGTTAATATTGTTTAGCCTACATCTTTAGCTTTTATATTATAAACAATAACGTTGGATCATTTTTGTCAGTAATATTTCGGTTTTTTCTATTTCACTGTGTGCTAAGAACTCATTAGGTTGGTGGGCTTGCTCTATCGAACCGGGGCCTAAAACTATAGTTTGGCAACCGAGTTGCTGAATATAGGGCGCTTCAGTGGCATAATTTACTGCACAACAAGTATGACCGCTGATTTCTTCGGCGATATCGATAAAACTTTCTTTAGTTGAGTCGCTTGGTTTTTTCTGTTCAAAACTTGGTGAACTAGGGTGCATTTCTTCAAAGCTAATACGTCCAGGATATTGTTCAGCTAAAGACTTCAATGCCGTTGATAACCAGTTAATTAACTCTTCATCTTTCATACCCGGTAAAGAGCGTAAATCGATATCTAAGTGACAATGGCCACAAATACGATTAGCATTATCCCCCCCTGAAATAGCGCCAAAATTTAACGTTGGCGCAGGTACATCAAAAGCATCATTGTTATAATTAAGGTCAAATCTTTCTTTGAGTTCAATTAACTGGCCAATCACCTTGTACATGATTTCAATGGCATTAACGCCTAAACTTGGTTTACTTGAATGGCCTGATTTACCTTCCACGCTTATGCGGTGAGACATGTGACCCTTATGCATTACCACGGGTACCAAACCTGTAGGCTCACCAATAATAGCAACGTCAGGTTTAATCGTTTGGCTTTTCGCAAAAAAACGTGCGCCTGCCATGGTGGTTTCTTCGTCGGCAGTCGCTAAAATATATAAAGGTTTTTTTAACTGTTTAGCCGTTAAACCCTTAGTCACTTGTAAAATAAAGGCAAAAAAACCTTTCATATCACAAGTACCTAAACCGAAAAACTTATCATCTTGACTTAATACTTTATGAGGGTCGGACTGCCATCGATTTTCATCAAAGGGTACCGTATCACTGTGACCGGCCAATAATAAGCCACCTTCACCAGTACCGAGTTTAGCGAGTAAATTAAACTTATTTGTTGTGTTAGGTACTTGTTGTACTTCAATGCTAAAACCTAATTGTTCGAACCAAGTAGCAAGTAACTGAATAACTTCTTTATTTCCTTGATCCCAACTTGTCTGAGTAGAGCTGATAGAAGAGCAGGCAATTAATTGCGTAAGGCTTTGGCTGAAATTAGGCAGTTTGTGCATAAATGTTCCTGGATTTTTGAATAATTACTTAAATAGTTATGCTTTAAAGTTGCATAACTACCCATTGAGTGTTAATTTATCTTTCTAGTGTAATTAACATGCTTTCATAAGGCTACTTCAAAAATGACAAAGGCTATACCCGATTCGAATAACAGTGTGAAAAAAGTTGCTGTAATAGGTGCGAGTGGCTATGCAGGAGCTGAGCTAATTGGTTTACTTTGTCAGCATGATGGCGTAATTATTAACCATTTAGTTGTTTCGGAAAATTCTAGCTCAGAAGGAAAATTATTCAGTGATTTGCATGGCCGCTTTCATGGCGTTTGTGATTTACCTTTAACCGCTTTCTCTCAAACTTGGTTTGATGATTATGCTGCGACGCTTGATGTCGTTTTTTTTGCTACTCCGCATGAGTTCAGCGCTGACTGGGCACAAGCCTTTGTTGATGCTGGTGTTAAAGTTTTTGATCTGTCCGGCGGGTTTAGGCTAAAAGATGCACAAGACTATCCTAAATATTATGGTTTTGAGCATGCTAATACCGATGCGTTAGCGAGTGCTAAATATGGTTTAGCTGAATGGCAACAAACCGAGATAGAAAAGTCGAACTTAATTGCTGTACCAGGTTGTTACCCGACAGCGAGTTTACTTTGTTTAAAGCCTATTACAGGTAACAACTTTCATCTTGAAAATTCATTGATTGTGGTTAACGGTATCAGTGGTGTTACCGGCGCTGGCAGAAACGCGTCATTAGCGACAAACTTTAATGAAGTGAGTTTAAAAGCTTATAATATTTTACAGCATAGACATCAACCTGAAATATCACAAGAAGCGCATGCCGACGTGATTTTTAATCCACATTTAGCCCCTTATAAAAGAGGGTTGATGGCGACTGTTACCTTGCAGTTAAAGGATGGAATTAGCGCAAAACAAGTTGATGAGGTTTTTGGACAAGCTTATAACGATAAACCCTTGGTTAGAATTGTTAAGTCTTGGCCAGAAATAGGCAATGTTGCCCAGACGCCTTTTGCCGATATTCATTGGAAGTTAGATAAAGAAAAACAGGTACTCGTGGTGAGTTGTGCTATAGATAACTTATTAAAAGGTGCTGCTTCACAAGCATTACAATGTTTTAATATTTCTCAAGGTTTGCCAAGTGAATATAGTTTGGTCAACAAGAACTGCTGTAAGTAGCTAAGGATTTATATGAACAAGCCATTAGTCATTAAGATAGGCGGTGCAATCCTTGAGCATGATTCAGCGCTTAAGGCGTTACTCGTTGTCATTGCTAATTTACACAACAAACAAGTTGTTCTGGTGCATGGTGGTGGTTGTGTCGTCGATGAAGTCTTAACGCAAGCAGGTTTTACCACGACGAAAAAACATGGTTTACGTGTTACGCCTAAAGATCAAATTGGCCTAATTAGCGGTGCTCTCGCAGGTACTGTTAATAAAGCAATTGTGGCTACGGCAAATAGTATGCAGTTAGCAGCGGTGGGTTTATCTCTAAATGATGGTGATATGGTTGCTTGTACTTTATCAGCGTTAGAACTCGGACAAGTGGGTATTCCTAAACCCAACAATAGTAAGTTACTTGATAACTTACTCGGAGCTAAATTTTTACCTGTAATCTCTTCTATTGGTGCCTTGGGAAATGGTGACTTAGTTAACGTTAATGCTGATGATGCCGCTGTGGCTATTTGTCAGTTATTAAATGCGGAGTTATTACTGCTAACAGATGTTAATGGCGTTAAAGGTAGCGATGGTGAATACCTTGCTTCGCTTAATAATGAACAAGCAACTAAATTGATATCACAAGGCGTTATTGCTGGCGGTATGACAGCAAAAGTGAATGCGGCTTTGCATGCAGCAAAACAATTACGACGAAGTATCGCGGTTGCCAGTTGGCAATCGCCAGAGCAAATTACGCAATTACTCAAGGGTCAAGGCATTGGTACACAAATACAGCCTGACTAGTGGTCAAAAATTAATAACGTAGAAGAAAATACTTATGTCAAACTTAAGCAACACAAACAAATTAACTAATTTTTTAGCTGATGATCAGCTAGATAAAAAGCAATTATTAGCCTTAATTGATCTAGCAATAAAGATTAAAGCCAATCCTACTGATTACAATCAAACATTAGCGGGTAAATCAGTGGCGATGATTTTCGAGAAACCTTCATTAAGAACCCATGTAAGTTTTGATATGGGTATTAATAAGCTTGGCGGTCACTCACTGTACTTGGGTCAACAAAATGGCAAACTAGGTGAACGTGAACGGGTAAGTGATTATGCAAAAAATTTATCTTGTTTTGCTGATTTGATTGTCGCTCGCGTATTTAGTCACGACTCTATTCGAGGTTTAGCAGAGCATGCTAGCGTGCCGGTAATAAATGCCTTGTGTGATTTATATCACCCGTGTCAGGCATTAGCAGATTTTGTTACCTTGCAAGAAAGTTTAACTGCGTTAGGTAAAAGTAAATTAACAGAAGTGAAGTTAGCTTATGTTGGTGATGGTAATAATGTTTCTAATTCGTTAATGCTGATGGCGGCAGCACTGGGTGTAGATTTCACCTTAGTAACTCCTGTAGGTTATGAAGCTCAAGCTGATATGCTTGAAAAAACTCAGCAACTTTCGACTATATCGGGAAGTAAGTTTTTTGTGACAACTGATATTAATGCTATTGGCAAACAAGATGTTATCTATACTGATACCTGGATTTCAATGGGTGATGAGGATGCGAGTAAAAAAGCTGAACTTTTAGCGCACTTTGCTCCTTATCAAGTAAACCATGACTTAATGGCAAGTGCAGAAGCAAACATTGTATTACATTGCCAACCTGCACATTTAGAAGAAGAGATAACGACAGCGTTATTTGATAGTGAAATGGCGAAAGTCTTTCAGCAAGCTGAGAACAGAATGTGGGCACAGAATGCGGTTTTAGTATCGTTACTAAGCCCAGTTTAGGTGTCAAAAGTACTCATTGACTAGCGTCAACTCCGTGCTTTTTCCTTTAAACTGAACTAATTAACTTCTCCTAAAGAGAGAATATTAAATTTAAATGGTGATATAAATCATCGAACTATTAAACAAATTTAGAGAATCAAATTATGAGTATTCAAAAGAAAAAAATTAAAAAAGTCGTATTAGCCTATTCTGGCGGTTTAGATACCTCAGCGATCATTCCATGGTTAAAAGAAAACTATGATAACTGTGAGATTATTGCTTTCTGTGCTGATGTTGGCCAAGGGGAAGAAGAACTTGAAGGAATAAAGGAAAAAGCAATCGCCTCAGGCGCTTCTGAATGCTACGTGGCCGATTTAAAAGAAGAATATGTAAAAGAATATATATACCCAATTATTAAAACTGGTGCGGTATATGAAGGTCAATACTTATTAGGTACGTCAATGGCACGACCTATTATTGCTAAAGCGCATATTGAAGTCGCACTAAAAGTAGGTGCTGATGCGGTATGTCATGGTTGTACGGGTAAAGGTAACGACCAAGTACGTTTTGAGTCTTGTTTTGCTGCACTAGCACCTGAGCTTACTGTTATTGCGCCATGGCGTGAGTGGGACATGGTTTCTCGTGAAGATTTATTAGATTATTTAGCAGAGCGTGATATCCCTTGTTCAGCCTCATTAACTAAAATATATAGCCGTGATGCAAATGCTTGGCATATATCTCATGAAGGTGGTGAGTTAGAAGATCCGTGGTGTGAGCCATCTAAAGAAGTTTGGACTATGACGGTTGACCCTATGGATGCACCCGATGTAGCCGAAAAAGTAGAGTTAAGCTTTATTGAGGGGGAATTAGTTGCTGTTGACGGTAAAGACTTCTCTGGTAATGGTACGGAAAATAGTCCCGGTGCTTATGATGCACTAATGTACCTTAACGCTAAAGCGGCAGCACATGGTGTTGGTCGTATCGATATTGTTGAAAACCGTTTAGTGGGTATGAAATCTCGTGGTTGTTACGAAACGCCAGGCGGCACGGTATTAATGGCTGCTTACAAAGGCTTAGAAACACTTATTTTAGATAAAGAATCCTTAAAATATCGTGAATCTGTCGGTCATGAATTTTCTCACGTAATTTATGATGGTCGTTGGTTTACCCCTCTGGCTAAAGCGCAACTTGCTTCAGCGGCGTCTTTTGCTGAAAAATTAACGGGTGATGTTGTTGTTAAGTTATACAAAGGTATGGCTCAAGTGATTCAACGTCGTTCACCTAACAGTTTGTACTCTGAAGAGTTTGCTACGTTTGGTGCTGATGATGTTTACGACCAAAAACATGCAGAAGGTTTTATCCGTTTATTCAGTTTATCTAGCCGTATTACTGCACTTTCTCAAAAAGCTGCTAATTCAGAAAAGGAAAGCTAGTCATGGCATTATGGGGCGGGCGTTTTAAAGGCGAAGCTAGCGTACAATTTAAAAAATTTAACGACTCACTACCTGTGGATTACCGCATGGCAGTGCAAGATATTGTTGGCTCTATTGCTTGGGCTGGCGCTATTCATAGTGTTGGCATAATAAATGATGAAGAGCATGTTCGTTTAGTTGCCGCACTTAATGAGTTGAAAGCTTCTGTTGAAGCAAATCCGGAGCAAATATTAACGTCTGACGCCGAAGATATTCATAGCTGGGTAGAAATTCAATTAATTGAAAAAACCGGCGATTTAGGTAAAAAGCTTCATACGGGTCGTAGTCGTAACGACCAAGTAGCGACAGATTTAAAGCTTTGGTGTAAAGAGACTGGCGGCGAATTATTGTTTGCATTAGTGAATTTACAGCAAGCGATGATGAATTTAGCTGAACGCGAAAAAGATACTGTGTTGCCTGGTTATACTCATCTGCAAAGAGCACAACCAATAACTTTCGGTCATTGGTGTTTGGCTTATGTTGAAATGTTTAACCGTGATATTGGCCGCTTAAAAGATGCGCTTTATCGTTTAGATGTTTCGCCATTAGGCTCAGGTGCTTTGGCTGGGACCGCTTATCCCATTGACCGTAACGCTTTAGCACATAGCTTAGGTTTTAGAACAGCAACGATGAACAGCCTTGATGCCGTTTCTGATAGAGATCACGTGATTGAATTATTGGCATCAGCGAGTATTTCAATGATGCATTTATCACGTTTTGCCGAAGACTTAATTTTCTATAATTCAGGTGAAGCTGGCTTTGTCGAAATGAGTGATTTAGTGAGCTCTGGTTCTTCATTAATGCCACAGAAGAAAAATCCTGATGCGTGTGAATTAATTCGTGGTAAATCAGGGCGTGTCTTTGGTGCTTTAACCGGTATGTTAACGACAATGAAGGCGTTAGCGCTAGCCTATAATAAAGATATGCAAGAAGACAAAGAAGGTTTGTTTGACGCGCTTGATACTTGGCAAGAGTGTATGGAAATGGCCGTACTGGTTGCGGATGGCTTAAAAGTCAACCGTTCACGTACGCTAGCAGCAGCCCAACAAGGTTATGCTAACGCAACTGAACTTGCCGACTATTTAGTGGGTAAAGATATTCCGTTCCGTGAAGCTCATCATATTGTGGGTGAAGTGGTCTTAGCTGCTATCGACAAAGGTGTACCTTTAGAAGATTTAACCATAAGTCAATTACAAGAGTTCAGCGAGACAATTGAACAAGATGTCTATCAGCATCTTTCAATTGAATCGACGCTTAATAAACGTGAAGCGCTTGGTGGTACTTCACGTTCGCAAGTTAAAAAAGCGTTGGCAACTACCCAGTCTGGCAATGAAGATATTTTAAATGAGCAAGTTGTTGGTGCGCCAGGTAAACAAAGAATTCAAGTAGCGCTTAAACAAGTAAAACAACGTTTAAATGCTCAGCGTGCAGCGGCTATGTCGGTTCGTAGAGCAAGAATGTCTGATGTTGACAGTATTCATCAACTTACTAATTTTTGGGCTGAAAAAGGCGAGATTTTACCTCGTACACGCGACAATATAATTCACGATATCCAGAACTTTGTCGTTGCTGAGCTTGATGGTGTCGTTGTAGGTACCGCATCACTTTATATCTACCAAACGGGTTTAGCGGAAATACGTTCAGTCGTGGTACAAGATAGTGTACAAAAACAGGGACAAGGAGAAGCACTTGTTCAGTACCTATTAGAGTTCGCTCATCAAATGGAATTAGAGCAAATTATTGTATTAACTTACATACCTGAATATTTCAGTTCACTAGGATTCCAATTGATCGATAAAAACTCACTTGCGAGCAATATCATTGAAGATAGTGAACCGAGTGAACATAAAGATCCGGCAGATGAAGTTGCCATGGAATATATTTTAAAATAGCCGTTAGTTAGCACTCAAATTAAGAGAAGAAAGAAATATCAAATGGATAGTAGCGACAAAGATTATGTAAAATGGTTTAGAAATGCCGCCCCTTATATTAATGCACACAGAGGAAAAACTGTAGTATTGATGTTTGGTGGTGAGGCGGTATCACATCCAAATTTTGCCAATATTATTCATGATATTTCTTTATTACGCAGTTTAGGTGTAAAACTTGTGGTGGTACACGGTGCACGGCCACAAATTGAAGAACGTATAGCGCAGCGAGATATACCAAGAAGTGTAGAAAGTAATATCCGAGTAACAGACGCAGAAACCTTAGTTGCTGTTAAAGATGCGACAGGTTCGCTACGTTTACATATCGAAGCACTACTCTCTACAGGTTTAGTTAATTCGCCAATGTACGGTTCACAAATTCGTGTTAGTACGGGAAATTTTGTTGTCGCAATGCCTATGGGCGTACGTGATGGTGTTGATTATAAGTATACTGGCAGTGTACGTAGAATCGATTCGGATGGCATTAATATGCAGCTTGAATATGGCTCTATCGTATTGTTATCACCCATTGGATATTCCCCTACGGGAGAAGTGTTTAACTTAGCGTTGGAAGATGTTGCAGCACAAACGGCAATTGCTCTAAAAGCTGACAAACTGATCACCTTAACAGAAGATGACGGTTTATTAGACCAAGCAGGAAATCTTATTCGAAGCTGTAGTGTTCGCACAGTTAAAGCCTTGTTAGATGAAAAAGACTGCCATGTTCGTCAGTTATTACTTCGTGCAATTATAAGAAGTGGTGAGAATGGCGTAGAGCGTTGTCATTGTGTTAGTTATCAAAGTGATAGTGCTTTATTACAAGAGTTATTTACTCGTGATGGATCAGGTACGTTAATTGCTCAAGATCATAAAGAGCATATACGTACCGCCACTATAGACGATGTCGGAGGTATTCTTGAACTTATAGCACCGATGGAAGCCGAAGGTATTTTGGTAAAACGTTCGCGTGAATTACTTGAAATTGAAATTAATCAATTTATTGTCATTGAGAAAGAGGATGTCATTATCGCTTGTGCGGCCCTATACCCATATCCAGAGTCAAAAAGTGGTGAACTTGCTTGTGTTGTGACTCATGCTGATTATCGAGGTGGTCATAGAGCATTACGTTTGTTAAATGCTGTAGAGAAAAGGGCTAAACAACAAAATTTGGCTCAGCTATTTGTGTTAACAACAGTAAGTGCTCACTGGTTTCAAGAACAAGGTTTTGTGGAACAACCTACTTCAGGTCTACCTCAAGGCAAGCAAAAAATGTATAACAGTCAGCGTAATTCAAAAATTTTTATTAAAGTAATATGAAAAAATAGCGGCTGATTTACTTCAGCTGCTCCTTCTTTCAAGTTAGCTAGTGTTGTACTAGAACAACTCTTCTTCTTCTTTTTCTGTCTCACTTCCGGTGAAAATATCACCACTATTATCTTTGTTTAGGTATTCAGACGGTACGTTATTTAATCTGAAATACTCGAAAAGACTACTCTTGTCGGTCTTGGTGGTAAGTTTTCCTGTAGCTTTGTCGATACGCACAGAAACAATCTCTACCGGAGGTTGAAAAGCTTCAATAGGTAAGTCAGTCAGTGCTACTCTCATAAATTCAATCCAAGCAGGTTGTGCTGACCTTGCACCAGCTTCACTACCTGCGGTGCTTCTGCCCAAATTACGGCTTGGATCATCAAAGCCAATCCATGAGGTGGTTACTAAACGTCGACTAAAGCCTGAAAACCAAGCATCTTTAGCTTCATTGGTTGTACCGGTTTTGCCAGCAATGTCACGACGTTTTAATGTTCTGGCACGCCAGCCTGTTCCCTGCCAAGGATTAGCTCCAGACCAATCAGCATCCCAAATGCCACTGGTTAGTGCTTCGGTAATTAAAAAAGCATTTTGCGCACTAATGGCCCTTGGCGCGGAGTGAATTTCTGTGTTTGTTATCAATTCTGTACTTTTTACATCAGTAATAATGTTATCTGTGATAGTTTCAACTGCGCTGTTTACGTTTTCATTGTTAGCTAAATCAATAGCTAATTTCTCATCATTTGTTGGTATATCGCTGAGACAGGGATCACAAGCTTGTACTGGATTCGCTTGATAAACAATTTCTCCTTCGCTATTTTCTATACGTTCAATCAAGTAAGGTTCAACCAAAAATCCGCCATTAGCAAAACTAGCGAATCCTGTTGCTACTTCTAACGGGGTTAATGAAGCTGAGCCTAGAGCAAGAGACTCATTATGTGGCAATTCATCAGGAGAAAAATCAAAAGAGGATAGGTGGTTAATAATGTTATCAATGCCAACACTCTTTAATAATCTCACCGCAACCACATTCTTAGACTGAGCCAAAGCTAAACGCACGCGTATTGGCCCAGCATATTTTTCAGGTGAATTTTTAGGACGCCAAACATTACCACCAGCTTTATCCCATTGATTAATAGGGGCGTCATTAACTAGAGACGCTAGTGTGAAACCATGCTCTAAAGCGGCAGAGTAGATAAATGGTTTGATGTTAGAGCCAACTTGTCGTTTAGCCTGTGTAACGCGATTAAATTGACTTTGTTTGAAACTAAAACCACCGACAGCGGCTTTAATTGCACCATTATCGGGAGAAATAGATACCATGGCAGCACTTGCTTGCGGTAGTTGGCTTAAACGATAAGTTTCGTCGGTATTTTTTTCAACTAAAATGATATCGCCATAAGTGAGTATTTCATTAGCAAACTTTGGTGGTTTATCTTGTTTTTGATCACTGAGGTAAGCACGGGCCCAAGCCATGCCAGACCAATTAATCGTAAACGTCTGTTGATTACTTAACATGACAGTTGCAGATAATTCATTTACTTCAGTAATGACGGCAGGTACAAGGCTTTGGTAAGAATTTACCTTGCTAAGTGCGTCAGTGATTTCAGCGGCGCTTATTGGTTGTAGAACTTCTGCTTCGATATAACGTTTAGCTTTATCAGCACGAGATCTTGCATTCATTTTTTCAAATTTGATTTTCTTTAAGTTAGGTCGTAAAGAGGATAAGGCACCACGGTAACCATGACGTTGATCATAATTAATTAAATTATCCTTAAGTGCCTGTTGCGCTGCAGTCTGCAATTTTTCACTAATAGTAGTGAATACTTTAAAACCACTGGTATAGGCTTGCTCTTGACCATAAAGTTCAACCATTTTTTGGTGTGCCATTTCAGCTACATAAGGAGCACTTAAAGCAATCTCTGCACCATGATGTTTACCTGTGATCTCGGCTGTTTTAGCTATTCTATATTCATCTTCGGTAATATAGCTAGTATCAAACATGCGTTTTAATACCACGGAACGACGGGCCTTGGCTCGTTTGGGTGATCGTATAGGATTTAGTGTGGAAGGCGCTTTAGGTAAGCCGGCTAAAACGGCAATTTGCGCTAAATTAAGTTCATCTATATTTTTTCCGTAATAAACCTGTGCCGCAGCACCAAAACCAAATGATCTATGACCCAATGCAATCTTATTGATATATAACATTAAGATTTCATTTTTTGATAACAAACTTTCAATGTGAAAAGAAAGAAATATTTCACGTATCTTTCGGGTATAAGTGACTTCTCTTGTTAAGAAAAAATTACGGGCGACTTGCATAGTAATAGTACTTGCTCCCCCTTTGTCTTGCCCCATTAACTTGCCTAAAACCGCACGACCCATGCCAATAGGATCAACGCCAAAGTGCAAATAAAAGCGATCATCTTCGGTTGCTAATAATGCATTAATTAATTGTTTTGGTGTTTCTTTATAAGTGAGAGGTATGCGCTTCTTTTCACCGAACTGGGAAATCAGTAAACCGTCGTTACTATAAATTTGCATTGGCGTTTGCCATTGAATATTTTTTAATGAATTTACATCAGGTAATTCACTACGCATATTCAAGTACAAAGCAAAAGCAGATAAAAAAGCTAAAATAAACAATAGCAAACTGATTTTTATTAGATTCTTCATTGAAAACACAACAAATGCTCTTTTAGTGGATAAAATTGTAAGATAATACTAGTATATCGTGTAAAAGCATGTAATAAATGTATTTATGCGTATTTTGCGTCTAAAATAATTACAAAAATAAGATTTATGGACTGTTATGCTAGACAATTTATGGAAAAAGAAGATCCCAATGATGGTGGGAATCGATATTGGTTCCCATGCAGTTAAGGCGGTTTTACTAAGCCAGGGAGCTGAAGGTTACATCTTAGAAGACTATGCCATTGAACTTATGCCTCGTGGTGCCGTGATTGATCGTGAAATTCAAGATATTGAAGCGGTTGGTAATGTCATCGAAAGGATAAGAAAAAATATATCAGCTAACGCAACAGAAGCTGCTGCTGCTGTTTCCGGACAAACGGTGATAACGAAAGTTATTTACATGGATGTTGCTTTAACGGAAGAAGAGCTGGCTAGTCAAATTGAAATTGAAGCCGATAGTTTGATTCCATTCCCACTGGATGAAGTAAGCCTTGACTTTGAAACCTTAGATGTGAATGAATCTGATCCAAGTAAAGTTAACGTCTTATTAAGCGCTGCTCGGACGGAGTCAATTGAAGCACGTGTCGCAGCACTCGATGCTGGGGATTTTCATGCAAAAGTCATTGATGTAGAGTCTTACGCCGTAGGTAGGTCTTATAATTTATGTTTATCTCTATTGCCAGATGATGCAAAAGATAAAATGGTTGCTATGGTAGATATTGGTGCTACGGTAACTTTATTTTCGGCCACTGATGCGGGTAAACATATCTATAGTCGAGACCAAATGTTTGGTGGTGAGCAATATACCCGCTCCATTGTATCTTATTATAATAAATCTTTTGATGATGCCGAACGGGCAAAAATATCGAATGATTTACCACCAAATTATACCTTTGAGGTATTAGCTCCTTTTCATACCGTATTAATGCAGCAAATTCGTCGTGCCATTCAGATGTTTTTAACCACAAGTGGTCAAGACAAAGTTGACTACCTACTTATTTCTGGTGGTACTGCCGCACTAGAAGGTGTTGAAAGTTTATTAACAGAAGAGTTAGGTATTCACACAGTGATCGCAAACCCCTTCAATAAAATGACGCTAAGTGCTTCAATTGATAAAGATGAATTGACTAGTATTGCACCACAATTAATGGTGGCCACTGGTTTAGCTTTAAGGAGTTTTACCCCATGGCACATATAAATCTGCTCCCTTGGCGTGAAGCTGCGATCAAGGCAAAACAAAAAGAATTTTTTAGTATTTTAATTGCAATAGGTTTAGTTTCTCTTGCTTTAGTTTTAACGGTTAATTTTTATTATCAAGCGCGTATTGATGGTCAAAATACTAAAAATAGATATTTGAAAAATGAAATATCACAGCTTGATGTGAAAATTGCTGAAATTCGTACGTTAAATGACAAGAAAAAAGCACTACAAGAACGTATCAATGTAGTTGAACAATTATTACTTGGCCGAAATATAGGGACACAAGTACTCGATGAAATTGCCAAAATAATCCCTAATGGTATTTATATTACTCAGCTTGAAAAACAAGGGAATAGTATATATTTGACAGGTAAAAGTGAGTCCAATAATCATCTTGCTAATATGATTCGAGCGATTGAGTTATCTGATTTGTTTATTGATGCAACTCCAGAGTCGATTACTGCTGATGAAGGCTCTCCAAAACTGTTAAGCAGCTTCAAAATGAAAGTAAAAATCAAGGGACTAGTCAATGATAAAAACTCCGTCTTAGCTAGTCGAGGAGGCAAAAAATGATAAAATTTGATGCATCTCAGTTTGATAACTTAGAGTTAGATAATATCGGTCAATGGCCTGCAGCAGCCAAATTACTCCTAGCGATATTTTTAGCTGTTGTTGTGCTTGGTTTGGGTTATATGGGCTTGATTAGTGACCAAATTAAACTGCTTGATCGTGTTTATGCTGAAGAAAAAACACTAAAACAATCTTATCGTACTAAATACCATATTGCCGCTAATCTTGATTTATTTCGCGCACAAATGATTGAAGCTGAAGATACCTTTGCCAACCAGTTAAGAAGGTTACCTAATAGTCATGAAACGCCAGGTCTGTTAGATGATATAACCTTTATCGGCACAACCAGTGGTTTAGACTTTGTTAAGTTAGAATGGCAACCTGAAATCAGTAAAGAGATTTATATTGAATTACCAATAGATATTGAAGTCATAGGTTCATATCATTCGTTTGGTCAATTTGTTAGTAAAATAGCAGGCTTACCCAGAATTGTAACTGTGCATGACTTCAATATTGACATTTTACAAGTTGATTCTGAAAAGTTAAATCTAAAATTACAAGCCAAAACTTATCGTTATAAAGAAGAAGAGCAAGGGGCAGCTAAATGATAATACCTACTGCTAAACTATCGTGTTTTAAGCTGTCGGCATTGATGACTTTAGTTATGTTATCAGGGTGTTTTGATGATACTAGTGAAATTAAATCTCACATGGAGCAGGTTAAAGCGACAACCAATAACTACATTGATCCTATGCCTGAAGTTAAAGACTTTCTTCATATCGAATATTCCGCTGATGAGCAGCGTAGCCCTTTTATTTTACCAAAAGCAGAGGCTATTCAGCAAAAAATTCAGCAAATGTCTGGTTGCTTAAGTCCTGATGTAAACCGTCGAAAACAACCTTTAGAAAAATATGCTTTAAGTGACTTAGTTATGCGTGGAACGTTAGGGGATGATGGCTCTCTTTGGGCTTTGCTTGAAGCATCTGATTTAACTTTGCACCGAGTTGCTGTTGGTAACTATCTCGGACTCTATAGTGGTAAAATTACAGAAGTGAGTGGTAAAAACGTGAAAATTATTGAATTAACCCCTGATGGCGCGGGTTGTTGGGTAGAACGTGAAGCTGAGTTGAAAATTGTTAAGTCAGAGACAAATAAGTGAAGGGAAAAATAATGCTATTTAATCTTAAGAAAAATTATAAAAGCTTTGCTACAGCTAAAAAACTCTGGTTTATCATGCCGTTGTTACTTTCAGTTGTGTTACTGCCTATGTCTATTAATGCAGCTGAAACTGAACTATCTGAAAATGAACTGGTTGGTATTTCATATAACACCATACAGTCAGATCAAATAGAATTGGTTTTTAACTTCTCACAAGTTATTAACATTTTGCCTGAGGTTAATACCTCAATGAAGCCAGCTTTTGTTAAAGTGAATTTTGAAGCAAGCTCGTTTGATGAAAAAATCAGAGAAACCTTAATTAAGCACGCTAGTGTTCAAAGTATTAACCTCGATGCAACTACCGGAAAGGTAGTAGCGACAATCAATTTAGAAGCACTGTCAGTATTTGATGTCGCCCTAAAAAATGATAAAGAGTTTGCAATCACTTTTAACTATGGTGATTCTGCAGAGGTTGTGGAATCTTTGAATCCGGCAGGTGAGCAATTTATTAATCAGGTCGAATCTATAGACTTTAGACTAAATGAAGATAATGACGGACAAATATTAGTTTATTTAAAAGATAATACCCTTGCTGTGGATGCAAGTAATAAACTCGGTAAAGTGAATATTGAATTTCACAATACACAGATTATAGATGACCTACTTTATAAATTAGATGTGACTGACTTTGGTACTATTGTTTCGGGTATTGAAACATTTCGAGAAGGGCGAAATGCACGTTTGGTCGTTGATGTTGCATCAAATTTTGAATTTTCTCAACAACAAGAGGGTAATCTGTTCATCTTAACGGTGACTAAACAAGCTGAGAAAGCACCGACCTACTTAGGAGAAACAGATGATTTTAATGGTCGTAGTATTTCATTAAACTTCCAAGACATTCCCGTAAGAACCGTATTGCAAATTATTGCTGATTATAATGAATTTAACTTAATCACTAGTGATACCGTAACAGGTAATATCACTTTACGTTTAGACGGCGTACCTTGGGATCAAGCTTTAAGTATTATCCTGAAAGTTAAGGGCCTTGATAAGCGCATGCAAGGCAATATTTTGATGGTAGCTCCAGCCGATGAGTTGGCTGCACGTGAGGCGCAAACGTTACAAGCAATGCAACAAGTAGAAGAATTAGCGCCATTATATTCGGAATATGTTCAAATTAATTATGCAAAAGCGGTAGAATTTGCGGACTTAATTAAAAATGAGGATACCAGCATACTCTCTGCTCGTGGCAGTGTCTCTGTGGATGAACGGACGAATACTTTACTTATTAGAGATACTTCGAAAAGTATTGAAGATATTATGCGTATGGTAACCATATTAGATATTCCTGTACGTCAAGTGGTTATTGAAGCACGTATGGTTACTGTGAAAGATGACCTTAACGAAGAGTTAGGTATTCGTTGGGGCATAACCAATACTGATGGTGAATTTGCAACTTCAGGTTCTATGGAGGGTACTAGCACCGCAAACGGGACAAGATCAAGTACTCCAGGCGTTGGCACAGTACCTTCAATTTCTGATGGTATGAATGTGAATTTGCCAGTAGCAAATGCTGCAGGGGCAATTGCATTTCAGGTGGCTCGTTTAGCCAACGGTACTATTTTAGACCTTGAATTATCAGCGATGGAAAAAGAAAATAAAGGTGAGGTCATCGCAAGTCCGCGTATTACGACGGCAAATCAGAAGGAAGCTTATATAGAGCAGGGGGTAGAAATACCTTACCAAGAAGCTTCTTCAAGTGGCGCTACTTCGGTTTCCTTTAAAAAAGCAGTACTGAGTTTAACGGTTACACCGCATATAACGCCTGATGATAAAATTATTCTTGATTTGGTTGTCACTCAAGATACTGTTTCTGAAGTCAGAAGTGGTTTAGCGCCAGCGATTGATACTCAACGTATTGGTACCCAAGTATTAGTAAGTAATGGTGAAACTATCGTGTTAGGTGGAATTTATCAACAGTCAATTATTAGTACTATTTCTAAAATTCCCGTCTTAGGTGATATCCCTTATATGGGCTGGATGTTTAGAAATACCAGTGAATTGAATCAGAAAAAAGAATTACTCATATTTGTAACACCACGTATCGTTACCGAGAATTTCTAATCTAAGTTCTGTTGTATATGGGCTGAGTGGTGTGTTTAAGACCATTTAGTCCATTTTTTTTAAATACATAAATAGCCTTATAACTTATAACATTAGTTTTTAATTAACTTTTTAATTAAGTTATCGACGATCTTACTTGCTATTTAGCCTTAACAATTGCGATAATTACGCCCTTGAAATTTCCGTAGGGGACTTCTTATATCTCAAAAGCACTTTATTTCTCATTATATAGAGAAAAAACGAGCAAAGTCTTTTGAATGACCAGTTAACAAAATGAGAATTAAGTAAATCTAATGGCAGAAAAACGTAACATTTTCCTTATCGGACCTATGGGTGCTGGTAAAAGTACTATAGGTAGAGAAATAGCCGATAGACTGCATCTAGAGTTTTTTGATTCAGATCAAGAGATAGAGCGTCGTACCGGAGCAGATATTGCTTGGGTTTTTGATCTCGAAGGCGAAGAAGGTTTTCGTAGAAGAGAAGAGACAGTTATTGAAGATCTTAGTGAAAAACAAGGTATTGTTTTAGCTACAGGTGGTGGTTCCGTGATTAGCGATCAAGTGCGTAATCGTTTATCCGCTCGCGGTATTGTCGTTTATCTTGAAACAACAATTGATAAACAAGTAGCACGAACACAACGAGATCGACGTCGTCCATTATTACAAACATCAGAAGAGCCTCGTACTGTATTAGAGAATCTTGCTGTTGAGCGTAACCCTCTTTATGAAAATATTGCTGATATCGTGGTAAAAACAGACGATCAAAGTGCTAAAGTTGTTGCTCATAAAATTATAGAGCGTCTTGATTTCTAACGCTTTAGATATTTCCAATATATACATCATCATGTTAAAAGCAGTATTCCCATATGGCAACACTTAATCTAGACCTAGGCGAGCGTAGTTACCCCATTTATATCGAGCCGGCTTTGTTAAACAAAGCTGATCTGCTTACCTCACATATTCGTGCTAAGCGAATATGCATTGTCACAAATGATGTAGTAGCACCCTTGTATTTGGACACACTTAAAAAAAAGTTGAATGACTTTGTTGTAGATGAGGTTATTTTACCTGATGGTGAAGCCGAAAAAAGCCTGTCTAACTTTGATGTCATCATGTCTCATCTACTCCAGCATGAGCATGGGCGAGATACTACCTTAATTGCACTGGGTGGTGGAGTTATTGGTGATATAACCGGCTTTGCAGCAGCGTGTTATCAACGTGGTATTGATTTTATACAAATTCCAACAACCTTGTTGTCACAAGTTGATTCTTCTGTTGGAGGAAAAACAGCAGTAAATCATCCGTTAGGTAAAAATATGATAGGGGCTTTTTATCAACCGAAAGCCGTTTTCATTGATATTGACAGCTTATCAACTTTACCCGCTCGTGAATTTAATGCCGGTATGGCAGAAGTTATTAAATATGGCATTCTTGGTGATAAAGATTTTTTTATCTGGTTAGAAGAAAATATCTCAGCCATCAAATCAGAAGATAAAAATATCCTAGCAAGCATGATTGAAAAATGTTGCCAATGTAAGGCCGATATTGTTGCTAGTGATGAAACTGAAGCGGGTGTTCGTGCATTGCTTAATTTAGGTCATACCTTTGGTCATGCTATTGAAGCTGAACAGGGTTATGGCAAATGGTTACACGGTGAAGCGGTTGCTACTGGCATGGTACTTGCTGCTAAGTTAGCAGTAGCAATGAATTTGCTTGAAGCGTCAGAACTTCGCCGTATTGAGTTATTAATTTCTGCCTTTGATTTACCAGTAAATGCACCTGAAGATATGGGGTTTACTGAATTTATCCGACATATGCGCAGAGATAAAAAGAATATTGCAGGAAAGTTAAGGTTTATCGTACCAACAGGTATCGGTCAATCTGAAATTCGTGACGATGTTACTCAGGAAGTGCTTCAACAAATTCTATAATATTTTTCTCTGAATAAGAGAATATGAACATAGAAAGGGTTGAGTATGTCTGCATTAGCACGCACTGATATTAATACAGTAACTAACAAATTAACAACTGCATTGAACAGTGCGAAGAAAAACTCTGTAATTACTGAAATTAGTGTTACCGCACGGATCGATTACATCTTACGTTTCTCCAAGCAAGTAGTGTTAGTGATTGCTGAAGAAGCGGAGCAATATTCCACTATTGCTCGACAATTTCTTGTCACTTTATCAAGTGATAGTGCTAAAGGGGCTATTAGTCAAAACAATCCCAGTAATCATCAATGTAATGTTGCTTTCCTTTCTGCCTCTGTAAAATTGAATGATATCCAGATTCGTTGTCGTTTGATTGAGCAGCTTTTTAGTAACTCACTTTTTGATCCCGAGCAATCACTCTCAGTTAGCTTGTTACGCTTAGCTAAACAGCAAGATGAAACTATTACCATTGTAGTCGAACATGCTCATGCATTATCTCTGCAAGTAAAATATGAGTTGAGCCAATTAGTTGCAATAGCAAAGAAAACGAATCAAGTGATTAATGTTGTTATGTTTGCTCAGCCACAAGCAGCCGCACAAATTGGTGATAACAAAAGTATTTTTAAAAACAAACTTGCTATTGTTGATGCCGTATCAGGGCAGCTTTATAGTATAGATGCTAATAAAAAATCAGCTGATAGTGATACTAAATGGCTGAAACCTTGGCAAAAATTAGTGTTATTTACCAGTGTTCTTCTTATGGTACTCGTCTCTACTATTCTATTTTATTACTTACAGACTGAACAGGGCAATAAATACTTACAACAACCATTAATAGCTAAAAGTACAGACGCTTTTATCGAAAGTCAATTTGTCGTTATTAATGAAAAACCAAATGACTCTCAGCTATTAAATACAAATCAACAAAATCTACTGTCGGAAAGTGTTGATAATAAATTGGTTAAAACGGCAAATGCACAAGAGATAAATAAAGTGCTTGTTAGTCCTGAATTGATAGTTGTTAATGCTCGTTTGCCAGCAAAGACCAATGATGTGCTTAGCGCGTTATTAGTAAAAGAAGGGCAGGTTGCCGATGTTACTCAATTAGCTAATAGAACTCCTGAGGTTATTAGTTTAAAAGAGAATGAACAATCGTTAATAAATGACCTAAATTCTAACTATTATTTTACTATGTCTGAACAGGCCCATGATGGTGTTGTTGTGCAAATAGCAGGATTTAGTGATAGCCAGCATTGGCATAATTTTCTAGCCTTGTACCCACAACAGGAACTCTATAGCTATCAAAAAATCTTATCTGGCAGTGTTTTTACGGTAGTAACATCCAAAGTGTACCCCAACCGTATACTCGCGAAAGAAGCGCTGCAGGCTTTACCTGAAGCTATTACTCAAAGAGAGCTTTGGCTTAAGCCTATTTCAACAGTAATCGCTGAAATTAATACCTTTAAAGAGTAATTCAAGCTACAATCCTCGCCAATTTATTGGTTTGTAGGTTTATTCAGTAACATGATCAAAAAGCATAGAGCATTTTTAAAATGGGCTGGCGGTAAATACAGTTTGTGTGATGTGATTGCAAAAACACTGCCGCAAGGGGATTGTTTAATTGAGCCCTTCGTCGGTGCTGGATCGGTGTTTTTAAATACGGATTATGATCGTTATATTCTTAATGATATTAACCAAGATCTAATAAACCTTTACAAAATAGTTCAAGCTTCACCTGATACATTTATTAAAGATGCTAGAGCGTTTTTTTCTGTCGCTAATAATCAATCGGATGCATATTATCAACTAAGAGCTGAATTTAACGCTAGCTCGGATAGTTACTTCCGTTCCTTAGCTTTTCTATATATGAACCGTCATGGTTATAATGGCTTATGTCGTTATAATAAATCAGGTGGTTATAATGTACCTTTTGGAAAATACAAACGGCCTTACTTCCCTGAAGTTGAACTTAATTATTTTGCTGAAAAATCTCAAAAAGCTGAGTTTGTTTGTGAAGGTTATCGAAAAACAATTGCCCGAGCGAAAAAAGGACAGGTCATTTATTGCGATCCACCCTATGTGCCTTTAAGTAAAACGGCTAGCTTTACCAGTTATGCTGGTAATGGTTTTGGTTTAGATGAGCAAGCTGATTTAGCTAATGCTGCAGAAGAAGTGAGTATCAATGGAGATATCGCGGTATTAATTTCTAATCACGATACTATTTGGACTCGAAAAATATACCAGCACAGTGGTAAAATAACCACGTTGCAGGTAGCAAGAACCATTAGCCAATCGGCACATAAGCGTAAAAAAGTAGCTGAGTTATTAGCCTTGTATAAGTAGTTTAAACACTCGGTACTACGAGATAAACTACAGCAACTAAGCTGGCAATAAAAACGGCTACCATCATAATACCGACAATAATGAAATGACTTGCTTTGCCTTGAGAAAAATCTATCTGTCGGTTTTTCTCGCTTTGCACACCGAAGAAGGCTGCCAGTACACTTTTAATGGTTTGTTTAAAGTTGCTCACGTTAATTCTCCCCTAAAGTTTAACTCTAATTGAAGGTAAGGTGCATTAACTCAACGAGATCTAAAAAATGTAAGTGGACAGATTGACTATCACTCGATGCCCACGACCACCAACTTTGATTTGTGTGATAAGTTGCATTACAAGGGTGGTTGTTATGATTCATTGGTAGATTTGATTTCATTGCCATGCATGATTTTAATAGCTTGGCTTGATGAGTCAAAGTCGTGTTAGTTACATCACTTGCTATGGTGAATGTCATTGCTAATGCAAAAGCAAAAGAACTCAGTTTTGTCATCATCCTTTTCGACATTTTAAATCCTATGCACATATAAAAAAACGTTAATTGGACATATTGTAGCCAATTAACGTTTTGTTGTCAGTTATTGTTTTATTCTTTACTGCGTAATACTTGTCTACAGGTCAATATCAACAGAGTAGGAAACATAAACTTTAGCATCACCTGGAGCACCATCTAGATCCGTAGCGGAAGCACCTAGGGTAAAACCAGATTTTGAGATGCTTACTCCATAATCGATAGAATCGTCGGCTAACCAGTCACCGCTGTATGATCCAATGTGTAAATTAACTTCAGCTTCATTGCCAAGTTCTATGCTGTAATCTACATTTGCATAAATAGTATCGCCAAAATCAGCGCCTTCACCCGATGTCAATACAGCTAAACCAAATGTTAAAGAATTGAAAGAAATGCTACCATAGATTTCAGAAAAATCAGCATCGCCAGAAGTTTCATCTGGGTAGGCATAATAGATAAAGCCTACATCATAAGAGATATTTTCGTTGATATCACCACCAAAACCACCATAAACATCTAACTCATATGTCATACCGTCAGCCCAATCAGCATTAGAAGCCCAAGTACCAACATAAAATCCAGAATTTGATGCGTAATCAATACCGCCAGAAACAGCTGCTTTACCATTCGTTTGTTCGAGCCCTCGCCATAAATAATTAGATGTTGCTGCTACATTAGCGCTAAGTCCATCAGTTGCTGAAGCTGTTCCTGAAGTGAAAGCACTAGTGACTAAAAGTGTTGTGGCTGCGATATTTACTAATGATTTTTTCATATTATTCCCATTGTATTTATATTATTAGGTTAGTTCAGTACTAAGCTTTAAGCTAATTAGATAGTTGCAAAGTTAATGCCTGTGTTTATATTTTATATTTATCTTGATTATTTATTATAAAAAACATTATGTTGTGTGCTTTTTTGTTAATGAACTTATTTAGGAATAAATTTTTTTTTGCGCTGTTTTGGTGCGTTAATTTTTACTATGTTCAAAATAAGTGCGTTATTGCATCCCTTTAGCTCTTTACTTTTTTTGTTGTTCGTTTTTTGGTTATTCGGTATTCGCATTTAGATAAGGCTTGGGTATAATGGCCGCAATATTTTTTACAGGTTTATGACATGTCTTCTTATTTAATTGCTCCTTCTATTTTATCTGCTGATTTTGCTCGATTAGGTGATGATGTTGCTAAAGTATTAACTGCTGGCGCAGATGTTGTACATTTTGATGTGATGGATAATCATTTTGTACCTAATTTGACTTTTGGTCCGATGATTTGCCAATCACTTCGTGATTACGGTATTACCGCGCCTATTGATGTGCACTTAATGGTTAAGAACGTAGATAGTTTGATTCCTAGTTTTGCGAAAGCTGGCGCTGATATCATTACATTTCATCCTGAAGCGAGCGATCATATTGATCGTAGTTTGCAACTAATAAAAGATAATGGCTGTCAGGCTGGCTTAGTATTAAATCCAGCTACGCCATTACATTGTTTAGACTTTGTTATGGATAAAGTTGACGTTATTTTATTAATGTCAGTTAACCCTGGTTTTGGTGGTCAATCCTTTATTCCAGGGACATTAGATAAGCTGCGTTTAGTAAAAGAGAGAATCAAAAAAAGCGGCCGAGATATTCGGCTGCAAGTTGATGGTGGTGTGAATGCTAACAATATTGCTGAAATAGCTGAAGCTGGAGCGGATATGTTTGTTGCGGGCTCAGCAATATTTTCCAAAGCTAATTACAAGGTTGCGATTGATGATATGCGAGCTGAACTAGCGAAAGTCCCGGTAAAAGTATAACTTCGTACAGAAAACCTATTATCGAAAACTAATTTAAGGTAAAGAATAAACCATGAGTAAACCTATTGTATTAAGTGGCTGTCAGCCATCAGGTGAATTAACTATTGGCAATTATTTAGGCGCATTAAAGCAATGGGTTAATATGCAGCCTTCTCACGAATGTTATTATATGTTGGTTGATCAACATGCTATTACCGTTCGTCCCAAAGCCGAAGATCTACGTAAAGCGACTCTTGATGGTTTGGCTTTGTATCTTGCTTGTGGTGTTGACCCAGAGCAAAGTACTATTTTTATTCAATCTCATGTGCCAGAACATGCGCAATTGAGTTGGGTATTGAGCTGCTATACCCAAATGGGGGAGTTAAACCGCATGACTCAATATAAAGATAAGTCACAAAAATCTGAAGCTAACATGAATTCAGGTTTATTTACTTATCCAGTATTGATGGCTGCTGATATTCTGCTTTATGGTGCTGACCGTGTCCCAGTAGGCGATGATCAAAAACAGCATTTAGAACTAGCAAGAGATATTGCCACTCGTTTTAATAACCTGCATGGCGATATTTTTAAGGTGCCTGAACCTTTTATTCCGCAGCATGGTGCACGTGTAATGAGTTTGCTTGAGCCGTCCAAAAAAATGTCTAAATCAGATATCAATCCAGGCAACTTTATTGGTTTATTAGAAGATCCTAAAAAAATTGCTAAAAAAATTAAGCGTGCAGTAACTGACTCAGATGAGCAAGCTCGTATTTATTATAATTTAGAAGAAAAGCCTGGTGTCTCTAATTTATTATCCTTATTGTCATGTGCAACAGGAAAAACGGTTGCTGACTTAGTACCAGAGTATGAAGATAAAATGTATGGTCACTTAAAAGGTGATGTGGCCGACGCCGTTGTCGCTTTATTAGAGCCAATTCAAGCTAAGTATCAAGAATACCGCAGTGATAATGCTTTTCTGGAGCAAGTTATGCGTAATGGTGCTAATAAAGCTTCAGAAAGAGCAAGTACTATAATTACTTCTGTCTATGATGCTGTTGGTTTTATAGCTCGCCCATAAATTTCTGCATCACCAGTCCATAAGCCCATCTATAAAAAAAGGCTACGAACAGTTATCTAACTGCTTGTAGCCTAATTTAGCTATTTCCTGTTTTGTTATTTATCGCTTAATGCTGCTTTACTCGCTTTCTCAAACAATAAATTATTGTCATCAATGAACTTATCAACACTGCTGCTTGGCGCAAGTAAAAAGTTGGGGGCCATTAAGGTAGCATTATATTGTGGACGAGGATTAAACTCGGGTTTATGACTGTATTGTACTAAATAAGTACCACCAAATAATAATGCCGTGAGACTGAACGATACTATTGCCCTGCGCTTGGCTGTCATATGAAAACCGATTGAACAATTCAACCAAAACAAGCTAAAAGTTAATCCGATCGATAGTAACGTCGCAACTAAAATAGCAAGAGAATTACTCGCCGTATTAAAGGCAACCATAGTATCAATAAAATCACTGAACCACATCAGATTGAAAAAGACAAAGCTAATTCCTAGTTGGGTCATTGTTCGGGCATCATGTTTAGTTAAGTGTGATACTAAGGATACTCCCCCAGGCCATAAAGCAAAGACTATCGCCATACCAATGGCATTGACAAAAAACTGACTGAAATTACTCTCAATAGGGCTGCTTAAATAACCAAGGCTACCTGCAATGCCAATAAACATCGCGATACTGATAAAGAGTGAAACAGGGTGGCGCATTAGGTTAATAAAACTTTCGAAAGCACTAAAGTGCACGGTAGGTGTAACGGGATGGTCAATAAATAATATTCTAAGTTGACTCTTACCGACACTAATAATGTCACCGTCGTCGATGATATGCTGATCTGCATTCTGTTTTTTACTTTTGGGATTCTCTAAAAAACTACCATTAATACTATTCTGATCGTTAACCTTCCATGAGCCTTGCGCAAAATCTATATGGATATGATTGGGGCAAATATGAGGGTCAGACAAAATTATATCGTTATCATAACCTCGACCAATCGTTATACTCTCTTGGGTGAGTTTATAGCGGTGCAGCATCTTTTGGCCACGGCTAATTTCTTCAATGATAATGGTGGGAGATACTGTTAACTTGTCCTTCGGCATGGTTCTTATTTCTTTATCTGGTTTATTTGTCACTTCAATGTCTATATTGCTTAATTCCATGCTGTTTATTTCCATGATACTGCCTCAATAAACTTACGTGTAAAAGTCATTGCATTTTTTTGGCTAACACCCGCAATAGTAAAGTGACTAACTAAGGCTTGCTGGTTTTTATCAATAGAAGCGCCTAGATATAGCACATCAAACAAACCTGAAAAATCTTTATAGGCACGAGTACAGAAAATAGCTTTATTGTTAATGTTAGCATTGTCAGGTTTAACTAAATCGTGATGACACTGGTACTCGCTAACATCATCTTTTCCTGCTCTATTACCTGCGCCCGCTCTAGCTATTTGTTGCTGATATAAATAGTAAAATTTATTGTCACTAATATCTTTCGCTTGCATGTATCTAAATTCTATTTCAATGCTACCAGTAAAAAAGTGTGAAGAAAGGTAGGTATTTTCATCTAAAGAACAGTTAGCGACCGCAGCTAAGATAAGTGCGTCGGTTTTATCTGCATTCGACTCACCCCAGCAACGTATAAAGGGCACATCAATAATAGGAATCATACCTTTTTCACCTAATGGTTTACTTTGCCATGTGCTGTTAAGCAAGGTCGTCATTAGTTCATCTTGGCTTGCCATTAACTGCTCAGACATTTGAATTTTAATGTCCGTAGGTGCTGATTTTTTATACGCTTCAAATAGTTTAACTAACTTATCATGTGGAACTAAAAAGCCAATTTGGTTACCCGAAGTCGCAACATTAATACCAACAACTTCAGATTGCTTGTTCACTACAGGGCCACCGCTCATACCTGAATTAATGGAGCCGGTGAAATGAATACGTTCACTAAACGACTCTTTTTTAAGGCCGTTATAGGTACCTGGAACAACAATCATACCTAAATCATGGGGGTTCCCTAAAGAATAGAGCTTTTCTCCTTTATGAGGGGCGACTTTAGATAAAACAAAAAAGTCCATTTCATCACTGACTTCACGTTGTACTAGCGCAAGATCATTAATAACATCAACACTTTTCAATGTTAGGCTACCTGCTTGACCTAAATGATTAAAATATTCTATACGGTATTTATTAGGGTGACGGGCATAACTTGAAATGACATGGTAATTGGTAGCGATAATGCCATCACTACTTATTTGAAAACCAGATCCTATCGATGATTTCTCGCCACTGGCTTTATCAATGAGTTTTATTTGATACAACGAAGGTGTCAACTCGGCAAAAATAGTTTCGGCTTGCTCTGCTGCGATACTGGTAAAGCTGCTAAATAAAATGGCTAATGTAAATACTTGTCTGAAATTACATGTAAAAAAAGCGTTCATTCATCTTCCTATCGAATAGTGATTTTTCTATTGTGACATTGTTTGAGTATTTGTCACTATCTTGTTGCCAGATCATTGTTTCTAACGGCAAAGCTAAGTATTATTTTACTTTAATCTTTTCATTTAACATAACTAAAACATAGTACACCGAGGCTATTATGAATAAAATTGTACCATTAGTAAGTTGGCTCATTCTGGCTAGCTTTAGTCATTCGATTAAAGCCGATAGCATGCAAGAAAATAAAACAAAAACCCTCTGCCTTGAAGGTAGTGAGCGCTGTACTTTTGTTTTGCTTAGTGACAAAAGTGAAAAGAGTGAAAAAAACAAAGACGTCAATATAATCAATGAAAAACGTGCCAATACTGCTTTATCGCCTTTTTCTACTTTTAAAGTAACTAATAGCTTAATTGCTTTAGATACTGGTGTAGTTCAAAGTGCGGAGCAAACGTTAACCTTTAATAAAGAGAATTATCCAGTGCAAGCCTGGTGGCCACCGGTATGGAAACTGCCTAAGTATGATTTATCCAGTGCTTTTAAATATTCAATGGTCGCTATTTATCGCCAAATGGCAACAGATATTGGTCAGGATAAAATGCAAAACTATTTAACACGGTTTGATTATGGTAATAGGGACATTTCGTCAGGGCTTGATGCTTTTTGGCTTAATGGCAGTATAAAAATATCAGCTGTTGAGCAAGTGAAGTTCTTACAAAAACTCTATCATAATCAGCTAAAAGTTAAAGAGCAGAGTATCAAAACATTAAAAGATGTCATGTTGGTTGAATCAACCAAGGATTATAAACTTTATGCCAAAACAGGTGCCGGTTGGATAAAGAATGACAGCGATAATGTTACCACTAAAAAAGTGATGCTTGGTTGGTACATTGGTTTTGTTGAAAACGCTCAAGGAATACACTACTTTGCTTTTAATTTTACTCGTGATAGTTATGCGGAAATGAAGAGTAATCGAGTTAAAATGGCAATGTCGCACTTAAAAGAGGCGGGTATTATTTAGCTGCTTATCCATCACGAATGAAGCTAACTTGCGCTATATCAAATAAGCGTATAATAGGGTGCGACACATTGTCGCACATTGTTGGTTTCCCTTTGTTATCAACTGTTATTACTTACAAAATAGCTGCAATTAATAGCTCAGCTAATTCCTCGTTAAAAAATAACGGTAAGTAATCACTATGAACTTTTCTATAAAACCTGTTGCCCTCGCGGTAAATTTTGTTCTACTAACGTCAAGCATTGTTGCTCAATCAGCAGTGGCCGATGATGCTGATATTGCTGGTGATAATATTGATGATATCGAAATTATCACTATTTCAAATCAGCGCCATAACATGTTAGATGATAACCAAAGTTATGCGCAAGGCAAAACTACCGAGGCTGATTTAGCCAATTGGTTGGCATCAGTGCCGGGCGCAAATATTAATAGTAATGGTCCTATTACGGGCATAGCGCAATATCGCGGATTATTTGGCGACCGTGTTGCCACTTCACTTGATGGTCATCCTATTGTTGGTGCCGGTCCTAATGCCATGGATACACCTCTTAGTTATTCAACACCTCTCATTGTTGACTCTATGACCGTTTATCGTGGCATTGCCCCTGTATCTGCTGGTATGAATACTTTAGGTGGCGCTATTGATATTAAAATGCGTAAAGCCGAAGTTATGGGCTCTGCAACAACGCAAGTTAGTGGCGACTTACAAGCTGGTTATCGTAGTAATAACAGTGCCAGTACACTTTCAGGTGTTACTAATATCGCTAAAGGTGATGTTGCCGTACTGCTTTATGGTAATACCCAAGCAGGTGATGACATGGAGAGCGGTGACGGTACTGTGATAGCACCCACTGAGTTTGATAAAACTCAAGCGGGCTTTGATATCAGACATTCAGTTGAAAGTAATACCGTTGGTTTAAGTTATCACTACACCAAAACGTCTGATTCAGGTACCCCTGCGCTACCAATGGATATTGAATATATTGAAAGTCAGCGTATCAATGTAGATGGCAACTTCCAATGGGCACAGTGGCACGGGGAATGGTCTTTAGGTTATTTAGATGCTGATCATGGTATGACTAACTTTGAAATGCGTGCTCATGACCCAATGAAACAGCGTCGTAATACCGCGCTTGCAGAGACTACCGACTTTAAATTTGTCTTAAATCGTGAGTTTAGTTTTGGTGAACTCAGTTTTGGACTTGATGGTTACATGGCTACACATGACTCTGTAATTACTAATCCTAGTGATGATATGTTTGAGGTTGTTAATTTTAATAATGTGCAAGATGATCGATTTGGCATTTTTACTGAATGGAAAAACCAATATGGGCAAACAGACGTGCAATTTGGTGTCAGACTTAAACATGCGATATCTAATGCCGATGAAGTAAATACCTCTATGGCGAACATGCCAATGGCTGGTATGAGTCCTAATATGGAGAATATGGACTCAGGTATGGACGGCATGGGCAGTAGTATGCCAATGCCAAGCATGGCGGAGTTGGCCCGTGACTTGGAAGACGACTTTAATAACGCCGAGCGAAAAATTTCAGATACCAATGTAGATATTGCCTTAAGTACACAAACTCAATTAACTGAAGGCCTTTCGCTTTATATTGGTGCGGGTATAAAAAGCCGAGCACCGTCATATCAAGAGCGTTATTTATGGACGCCAATGGAGTCTACCGGTGGTTTAGCTGATGGTCATACTTATATTGGTGATATAAATCTTGAATCTGAAACTGCCTATCAAGGTGATCTTGGTCTAACATGGCAAAGTCGCGACTTCATGATTGCGCCGCACATCTTTTATCAAAATATTGATAATTATATCCAAGGCACACCTATGGGAATGGAAGATGCCTCAGCTAAAATGATGGCATCTATGATGTCAGGTGATGACAACCCACTTAAATTTAGTAACGTTGATGCCAAGCTATATGGTGCTGACGTTAACTGGTATTACAATATTAGCGACAACTTTCAATTATCAGGTATTGCCAGTTATGTTAAAGGTGAACGTCGTGACATTGATGATAACTTATACCGTATTGCACCATTAAATGGCCAAGTAAGTTTTAGTTACCATGATGAAAATGTCATCACCAATTTAACTTTAGTTGCGGTAGCAGCCCAAGATGATGTTTCAGTAACCAACACTGAACAAGCAACGTCAGGTTACGGTGTAGTTAATATTGATGTGGAGTACTTTGTCAGCAATGATTTCACTATTCGTGGCGGTGTCGATAATTTATTTAATCGAGAATACCAAAATCATCTCGGTGGTTATAATCGTGTTAAAGAAACAGGGACACCAGTGATGACACGTTTACCTAGTGAAGGAATAAGTGCTTGGGTTGAAGCTACTTATTCATTCTAATATCTGCGAACTATCGTTTGGGTTGTAAATCAACCGCTTCAAAGAAGCCTTTACTTTTTATAGTGAGGGCTTTTTTTATTTATAGTTTAATCGAATTGTAAAATATTTAATTTGTTGATTTAAAACAATATAAACTCACTCTGCTCTGTGTTTATTTACTGTATCGCGACAATATGTCACACCTGTAATTCGTGGTGAGCTGTTAATATATTATCAATTAATTAGCACAAAATAACATTCTCTCATGACCTCTAAAATTTTTACTCCCTCTATACTTGCACTTATTGTTGCAAATTCTTGTTACGCCTCATCAGCTGAAACTTTGCCTGACGGCTCTGTAAAAAGTGATATTGAACGTATGACGATAACAGCAACACGTAAAGAAACGCTAGATACTGATTTGGCTATGTCAGTTCATGGTATCAGCAAAGAAGAATTAGAAATGGATAATGGTCAGCATGTTGCTGAATCACTTAATAGTATCTCAGGGGTCTTAATTGACCAACTTTCTGGTGGCCAAGGGCATAAAACATCCATCAGAATGCCAATGAATACCAGTGGATATTATTTGTTTTTACAAGATAATGTGCCGTTACAGTCGGCTGCTTTTTTCAATCACAACGCATTATGGTGGTCTAGCTTTAATTCTAATGTTGGCAGAATGGAAGTATTAAAAGGTGCCGGTACCGCATTGTATGGCTCAGGTGCTGTTGCAGCTACAGTAAACATCCTTACGGAGCCTGTTGCGGAACAGGCGCATACATCAATGGATGTCATGTTTGGTGCAGACCAATACGGAAAAGTTCAAGTTAGCCACAGTAATAAAATCTCTGATAAACAGGGAGCTAGAGCTTCGGTTTCATATGTCACTAATGACGGCTGGCGCGATCATACCGGCTCACAACGAGCTGAAATAAACTTACGTCATGAATATGAAATATCAGCGACAGAGCGTCTAGTTACTTCGTTTGTTGCCTCGGACCTTGAACAAGAGATGGCAGCAAGTTTAAATGACGATCAAATTGAGAATGATCGTACTCATTCAGGTTTATCTGATGAAGTTTTGGCTAGTGACCCTTTGCGTAAAACGCAATATATGCGACTTTCAACGCAGTGGGATCAAATGAATTCTAATAGCTATTATTCACTGATACCTTATTTACGCCACCGCACCAATGATTATACCGCGACATGGAATAAAAACATGCCTAAAGTGCAGTCAACCGTGAATACTATTGGTTTATTGGCGTTAGCAAACTTTACTCATACAGCTGACAATGAAACCACCGTAGGTATCGACATTGAATTTACCGAAGGTGATCAGCTTTCTTTTCAACCGCTAGATTTTACTACTTCGGGTTGGGGCGCGGATACTTTTGTTAAAGGTGAAAAGTTTTATGATGATACAACAACCTATAACAGCATTTCACCTTATCTACAGCATAAACGACGCTTGAGTGATAACCTCGATTTAACATTGGGTGTTAGATATGACTATGCTAAATATGAGTTTACCAATCATCTTGGTGTTTATGGTGATATTGGTCACGGTAAAATTAGCTTGGCAGATCGTGATGATGACTTTTCACACCTTAGCCCTAAAGCGAGTTTGAATTATCACCTGTCTGAAAATACCAGTATGTATCTAAGATATGCTAATAGCTTTAGGCTGCCTACCGCAGGAAGCCTTTATCACTTAACCACTAAAGATAGTGAGGAGGCAAAACCCGTAGATCCTGAAACATCAGACACCTATGAAATCGGCTATAAAGGAAATTTTGACAACATCACTTTTGATGCGGCTTTGTACTTTATGGATGTTGACGATGGCATAGTGCATGTTTATAACGATCAAGGGCAGCGTTACCTAACCAATGCTTCTCGTGTACTGCATAAAGGCATCGAGCTCTCTGCTTTGTGGGTAATGACTGAAGAATTTAATTTGAGTGTTGCTTACAGCAAAAGCAAACATGAATTTGACGAACATGACAAATACTCAGGTAATGAAATGCGTATGGCGCCGGATTATATTGCTAATATACGTTTACGTTATTTACCTAGTTACCTTGCTGGTTTTTCAAGTCAATTAGAACTGCAATCAATTGGTGAGTATTGGATGGATGATGCCAATAGTATTGATGATACAGGAGTCGCAAGAAAGGATGACGGTTATAGTATTGTTAACTTAAAAGCTCGTTACCAGTTAAACGATAAAGTGTCCTTTCATGCACGTATTCGTAATTTAACCGATAAAGTTTATGTGCAAGGGGCTGAGTTTCGTTATGGTAAAAACTCATGGTCGCCAGGTGCACCAAGAACAGCATACATAGGGATGAACTATCAGTGGTAATCACAAATTATTGCACAGGATACAACTATTCTGTGCAATGAATTTTAATTACAGTGAGTAAACTAATTAAGGTAGTTTTAAAATGATGTTAGCTAAAAAAATTAACCCGTTGGGCTTTGTTGTTATCAGTCTAGTGCTTCTTATCATACCAAAAGCCTATGCAGGGCATGAACAGCATCAATCGTCGTTAAAACCGATAAAGACAAGCAATAAAATACATTGCCAACAAGCTGATATTCGTTGTGCAAAAACGGTTACATCGGCCTTTGCGCCTAATGGTGATTTATGGCGTTTGTGGAGTCAGAGTCAAGCACTGTACTACCAAGTTTCAACCGATAACGGTGTTAAGTTTTCAGCGAGTAAACGTATACCGATAGCCGATGAAAAAATTTCAGCACGTAATGAAAACCGCCCTAAAATTGCTTTTGATAATAATCAAGGCGTGTATTTGTCTTGGGCAATGCCACGCGAGAGAAAATATACGGCGGACATTCGTTTTAGTTTTTCAAGCGACTACGGTAAATCGTTTTCGGCGCCGATCACACTTAATGATGATGGTTTACTTACCGGTCATAGCTTTAATGAAATGGTAGTGAATGAACAAGGAGATGTCAGCATTGTCTGGTTAGATGGTCGGTTAAAAGAAATAAATAAGAATGAAACGAATAACGGCTCGGCCATTTTTATGGCGACAGCTAACATGAAAAAATCACCAACAGACTTTTCTGACCGTGCTCTAGTTAATCAAGTTTCAGTTAACAATACCTTAGTTAATCATAGCTTTGTTAATAAAGAAGTTGTGAATGGTACTTGTGTTTGTTGCCGTTTAGCAATTGATTACAACAGTAAAGGTAATCTAGCCATTTTATGGCGGCACATTTACGGTGACAATATTCGTGAATTTGCTTTAACGACCTTAAACGAGCAAAAAATCCCTTACCAAGTGAGTTATGATCATTGGAAAATTAATGGTTGCCCACACCAAGGTGGTGCCTTGTCTATTGATGACGATAACCGTTATCATTTAGTTTGGTTTAATCAGGGGGATAAAGGCAAGGGAATATTTTACGCCAATTCTGATAATGCTGGCGAAACCTTAACAGCACCATTAGCCGTTGGTGAGCAAGCGGCACAAGCCGCTCATCCCCACATGAGTGAGCAAAACGGTATCGTTGATATTGTTTGGCTGCAATTCACAGGAAAAGAGCACCAACTATGGCATCAGCGCTCAGGTGATAAAGGTAACAAATTTACTGCTGCCCAAATCATTGCTACGGCAAAAAATGGTGCCGACAGGCCTTTTATCGTGCATAAAGAAGGTAAAAGTTACGTCTCATGGCAGCGATTTCAACAAGGACATTGGTTAAGTCAATTATGAATAAAACCATAAGTAAGTGCTTGCTCACTCTCTGGTTGTTAATTATTGCTCAATTAAGTACTGTTCAAGTAGTTAATGCTCAGCAGATAATTTTACCGGCAGAGCCTTTCAGCCAAGTAGCTTTTGATAAAATGAAAGTGAAGTATCAAGGGAAAAAATGGCTAACCTTGTTATGGTCGGTTGATTGTCCTCCTTGCATGAAAGAGCTGGCGTTAGTACAAAAGTTACAGCAACAAAAAAACGATATTGCTGTGGTCATTATTAATGTTGATACCTATGAAAATAGTAAGCAGCAGCGTGATGAAGTGTTGTTAGCTTTTGATTTAATTCAGCGTACAAATCTCTACTTTCAGGAAGGCCTAGAAGATCAAAGCCGTTATCATATTGACCCTCAATGGTTTGGTGAGTTACCGAGAAGTTATTTCATTGACGAGAAAGGAACATTTCATGGTAAAAGCGGCTTAGTATCAAAAAAATTATTAGATAAGTGGTTGCTTACTCAATAAATTTTTGTCGTACTTCACATGAAGATTTCTCAACATTTTATGTGAAGTTATAGTAGAAACCTTAGCTCAGGAGCTGTTTTCTGAACTTTTATACCTATCAACCTTTCTACTTGGCCTTGTGTACGTTAACTTAGCTAGGTTGTGTCATTACATATAAAGCTATTATGCCGAAAAAATTAACCGAGCCAGCAGTTGAAGAGTATTTATTAGATAAGCCAGAAGCGACTTTAGACTATCCTTTTGGTGACGAAATTAAAGTATTCAAAGTGAAAAATAAGATGTTTGCCACTTTAGCACTTGGACAAATGGGTAAAGGCAATGCTGAAGGTGTAGCGGCGGATAAACGTGAATGGTGGATGAACCTTAAATGTGATCCTGATGAAGCCGTTATGTTACGTGATATATTCTCTTCGATTATTCCGGGGTATCATATGAATAAGCGTCTTTGGAATACGATCATCTTGGATGGCTCTATCCCTCAAGGTGAGGTTGAACGTATGATGGATAATTCGTTTAGATTGGTGGTCAGTAAAATGACCAAAAAAGATCAGACGTCCCTACTTGTTCATATATAGCTGACTCATTAGCAAATTAAGCTTTATTCATGCAAACTGAACTTCTTAATTTATGTTTGCCATGAACCAATGAGTTTTTTTATCAGCTCAAACTCATTTGTCATTTGAGTTGCATCCTCATATATTGAAATTCTTGTTAATCCTGCTAAAAGCATATCAAAAATAATATGAGCTTTCTCTGAGGTGTTTTTTAGACCTCTAAGTGATAATTGCGCAATAAAAAATTCAAGTAAAATGTTTTCAAATTTCTTAAAGGCGGATATTAACTGTTTATCTCCTTTTAAATCGCCAGAAATACTATTTAAGATAAAACAACCATTATGACGAACATCTACAGGATCACACATTGTGAAAGCTTCGAAAAATTTTTCTAAACCCGATTTTTCATTTATTAAGTTTTTTGTCAGCTGATCTACAAACTCTAAATAATGCTGCAAGCACAAATTAAAAATATTTTTTTTATCACCGAAGCTATGGATTAAACTCCTACCGCTTAATCCCGTTAATTTTTGCAAATCTCTGATAGAGGTTTTGTCATAGCCGCCTTTCCAAAAGGCCTGTAAACAGCACTCTAAGACTTTATTTTTATCGAATGTTATCGCTCGGCCCATACTTTGGTCTTAATTAAATATTTAAAGTTTGATTATTATTACAACTTACTTTACTACAACACTTGTTGTAATAGGAAGTTTTTTCAGATATATTTATATTGCAACGGGTGTTGTAATATAAACATGCAAAGGATTTAGGTATATGGCATTAAAAATTGGCGGACAATTAGAAAACATTACACTTCCTAACATTGATGGAAGCTTGTTTGAACTGGAAATACTAAAAGGTAAAAAAGTACTCATATCGTTTCATCGATTTGCAACTTGCCCTTTCTGTAACTTACATATTCATCAATTAGTTAGAAACTTTAATTCGTTTTCTGATGACTTTGCTATTGTTGCAATTTTTGACTCACCTCTCAGCCATTTACAAAAACATGCTGAAGGCCATCAAGCACCTTTCGCTATATTGGCTGATGATAGTAACGTCTATTATCAAAGGTTTAATGTAGAGCGTTCAGCTTTAAAGACTATCAAAGGGTTTATTAAACGGTTTCCTACCCTTTTATATGCGATGTTTGTAAAAGGGTACTGGCCTTTTCCTATTAAAGGCAACATATTTTCTATGCCATTGGAGATACTAATTGATGGAGACGGACGTATTCAACATATTCATAAAGGTAAAGATGAAGGTGATCATATTCCATTAGAGGAAATTAAAAACTTTTCTAAATGTGGTTCAACACCTATGAAGGTTACAGATAATTAAATTTTCATAGGTATGTATGCTTCAATCAAAAAGTACAGTGTAATTAACAAGTTATTTCAAATGGTGATATAGCTTGAAGTTACTCTATATTGAGTAACTTTAATCTTCTAGCTGGACACGGTTTAATCGTGGGGATATTGACAATCACGATTAAATGTTTGTGGAACACAGTTGTTTTAGGTGGCTCTATCCCTCAAGGTGAAATTGAACGTTTGATAGATAATTCGTATATGTTGGTGGTCAGTAAGATGACCAAAAAAGATCAGGCATCTATCTTGATTCAAATATAGGAAAATAAACAAGAAAAAAAGTCAGCGTCTTTTAATACGATAAGGTGTTAAACCAAGGTGAGTCATTGCAAAAAGGAAAATTTGATTACTTTGGCAAAGTTACTGGTATTTCGTTAACGTTACCGGAGCATGTCATCATAACATTGACTACCATTTGAAAATATCATGTGTGCCAGCTCAAAGCTGATAAGATACCGTAGCGGGTACTGCTTGCTAAATACCTCACCTTAATTTTTAGCTATTGGATTCCCTATCACGACTCTATTTCTGCCCGTTGATTTCGCTTCATATAAAGCGATATCTACCGCTTTAAAAGCATCATCTATTGCCGTCTCACTGGTATCATTAACTTCGACGACACCAAAGCTTGAAGTGACAAGTATGTCACCGATATGAATAGACGTTGATATCAGCTCCTTTAACTTTTCGGCAATAGCTTTTGCTTCATTGATTTGCGTATTACGGCAGAGAATAACAAATTCTTCACCTCCCCAACGAATAAATACATCACTGACACGAATATTTTTTTGCATCAGCGCTGAGAGCTCGATCAATACTTTATCACCGGCATCATGGCCGTAAGTATCATTAATTGATTTAAAATGATCGATGTCGAGAAAAATAATCGAAAAACTCAAGTCTTTGGACTTTAATTCATCCTGTGCAGCCTTAATGTATTGAACAGCGCCAGCGCGATTGTAGGCATTGGTTAATGGGTCTGTGATAGATTTTTTCAATAATTTTTTACTTTTTGTATCTAGATGCTGATTCAATTCACTCAATTGGCTTGCCCGCTCTTCGCTTGACTGAATTTTTGCACGTAAGCTGAACTGGCTTCGTAAGCTTCTTATAAAAATAAAGATGATCCAAAAGACCAATATGCCGAAATACCAGTTTTCTGTTGATATCCATTGGCCATGCAACTCTATCTTCTTAAATTTGAAGTGATGTGTACCTGCTTTTACACTGCTACCTGTTTGAATATCAAGGCTAACTACGTTACTAAAGTCGGGTGACATAAATATCGGTGCGAGGTTACGTTCACGTTGCCACCAATCTGGCACGTTAAAGTTACTAAAATTGAAGGTTAACCCATCTTGTAAATGGTCAACATTTACATCTAAGGAATTATATTTGGTACTGGTAAAGTCATCAGTTGAACCAAAGTCAGTAGAGTAATTTCTTATGAACAGACGTAAAGACGTTGCGTTACCTTCGTATTCTAGCCAGAGTTTAAAGGTATGGAAGAGGGATAAGTCTAAGCCGTTTTTCCAATCGTCATTTTGTCGCAAAATAACTTGATACGAACAGAAGGGGTAATCAAGGGGGCTATTAATCATTTTACAGCGCCATTCAAATATAGGATGAGAATTAATAATTTCTGATGTGGTATTACCGCCAGAACGACTATCTGTATAAACTTCAAAATACTTAATGTTTTCAGGTGATAAAGTGATTTCTCGACTTAATAAGGTCTCAGTAGATAACAATAAGACAATTGTTATTAGGAATAACAGCGGTGTAATTTTTCCTAATATATTCATGGTTTCCTTTAATCTTGTTTAAATAGTCGCGGATAAAATAACAGAGTAAAAATTTTATATTTCTAGCAAATGTATATAATTAAAGTAATGATTTTCCCCTTGTTATTTTGATCTTTTGTAATAGTCGTATTTCCATGAAATAAACAATATATCGTATTTGTGTCTAGAAGGAAAAATTAAGTCTTAGTTAATAGCTGACTATTTCAGGTAATAACAAGAAAAGCACTTGATTTTTGCACTTTTGATTACTCTGAATAGTGTGACAAGTGTTAATTTTTACATCAATAAGCGGCTTGGGAGTACTATCATTTTAGATGGTACAATTCCACATGGAGAGGTAGAGTGATGCAGGGTAACTTATATTTATTGGTGGTCAGTAAAATGACCAAGAAAGATCAACAATCCCTCTTGGTACATTTATCATAATGCTTGAACTAATAAGCTCTTGGCCTATTTTTTATTATGGCGCACGTTAACTTATCCCATGCCACACTTTTATAGCCATCAACCATGTCATGGTCTATATCAGCCCATAACAACATCAACTTTTTATCAAATTTGAAGGCAAGGATATACTCTTGTTTAACGACAATAAATTGCTTTTTATAGGGTAATAGCCACTTCAGTTTATCTTGATTTATCTGGGTGTCTTTAGCCTGTTGATAATCTGCAAACCATTCATTAATAAAACCGTCAGCACCTTTTGGGTAGAATAAAGTTCCCATATCCAGCGTATCAACAGGGGTTCTACTGCCTGATAAAACGTCTTGAGCATGGTGCCAATTATCAAATCCCAGTTGGTGAGCGACAAGAGTTAAGCAGTGTTTGAGTTTTAATTCCTCTAATGATGTCAATGCTAACTTTTTTAAGGGGCGCGCTAATGTTAGCTTTAAGTCGCTATTAAGCCTGATTGCTTTTAATAATTTTTTAGCCTGTGTTTTAACTTCATTTAATGCAAGTTCCATGATGTCATCCTATTTCAATTGAATTTTTACATGGAAGGAAAGGCTATCATTCAACGAAAAATCACAGCTGGCGATAAAAGTAGATGATGGTAATAGACTGTATTTACTAAAGACAGAAAAACAAATTAAGCATAGCGTTATTTGACAAAACCAAAGTCGGTTTAATTTTTTGATGGATGAAATAATGAGGTTGTTTTCTTTGAGTTCAGATCTAATTTGAGCTTTTTTTTGTGAAGTCACAATTCAATTCCTCTAAGTATAAATGGCACTCCGCAAAGCCTACTTAGTTCGTATTGAACCGTTTTATATTGGATATCAGAGTGAATTCATCTTTGGCGGAAAAGGCGTCTCGGCAGCCTAAAACAATTCTAAAGCCAATCTGATTTTAAGTCAATCTAGCTGTTTATAATTTTGACAAGGGGTAATTTCATACTTTTTAATTAAATAGCGTAGGAAGGTTTAGTGGTGTTTTTTAACTTTATGGAATAGGTGATTATGTTTTCTGGGGGGGAATATTATTGATATAAAAATTCAAACTAGCAGGTATACTGTAGCCTTCATAATACAGATTTTTATATTGACTCCTGTGCGGCAATAAATTTATTATAAAAACGTGAAATAAAAAGATAATTTATTGTAATGCAAGAGCAATAGGAGATAACTTTGTTTAAAGAGCTAATTAAAGAAATTGCTAAAGTTAACCCCTTACAAGGGCAATTTGTTGAAGATAATATCGTTAATCTTACTATTGAAGAAAAACAATCATTTGCCTCATATCTTCATTATTGTCAAAAACAAGATATTAGCACTGCTTTTCTGGCCTCATCATACGATCTCATCGTCAGGGACACTTTTAAAGAGCAAGTTTACTTTCAGCGACATAAGCAATACCGCTACGCTACTTATGCTGAAGTTGCTCAGTCGGTATACCATAGCCCAGAATATATGAGTAAATATATGTATGGCTTAGCATTATCGGCTTATCTGTGGCCCAACCATAGAGAGATGCATAATTTTTTCTTATCACAACTTCCCAAAGATAATGATGGCAATTACTTAGAAGTTGGTCCTGGCCATGGTTTTTACTTTATGCAGTCTATGCGCCACAGTAACTTCAAACATTTTACTGGGGTAGATATTAGTGCAACAAGTGTCGAAATGACCAAGAGTATTTTGTCTAGTAATCATTTTGGTCAATTTAGTAACTTCGATATTAATCAGTGTGATTTTCTCAATTGGGAAACGAGCAAAAAGTTTGACTTTATTGTTATGGCTGAAGTATTAGAGCATGTTGAAAATCCGCAACTGTTTTTGAAAAAAATTAAAGATTCATTAACGACTACCGGTAAAGCATTTATAACAACCTGCATCAATGCACCAGCAATTGACCATATTTATTTATATAGATCAATTGACGAGCTTATTGCTCAGGTAAATGATGAAAACTTAGTCGTCATTGAACAGCTCATCGTCCCTTATTTGCATTTATCCCTTGAAGAGACGATGGCAAAGCAGTTACCAGTAAATATTGCCATGAGCTTATCTCTTAAATGAATTTAAATGAATTACAGTTTCACCATTTAGGCTTAGCTGTTAAATCTCCCCAACAAGCAAAGTTATTCTTACAAGGCTTGGGTTATACGGTTGGTGAAGTGGTTTATGACCCATTACAAAAAGTTAATTTAATTTATTGTGTTAGTGAAACTCAACCCAACGTGGAATTGATATTTCCAGCGAATGAGTCAGGGCCTTTAGATGAGATGCTAAAAAGTAGAGATTCATTGATTTACCATATTTGCTATGGCGTAGAATGTATATCAAAAGCTTTAGTTTCGCTTAAAAAAACCGGTTTAAGGGTGATGCCAGTGGCTGAACCACAGCCCGCTTGTTTGTTTAATAACGCTAACGTTGGTTTTTATTATGTTAGAGGCTTCGGTTTAATCGAACTTGTGGAGAACAAATGACACTTCAAGCATCTTTCAGTGAAATGCAAAAGTACTTAAAGCGGAGCGAAAAAAATAAATTACCAAGCCAAAAAATTAAGCTCACCATTTTAAGAAATATTACCTTAGAGCCGATTGAAGTTCCTTTAAAGTATTTTGCTCAACAGTCAAATGTAAAAACTGAAATCACCTTTGGTGTACTTGATAATATATTTCAAGACAGTGGCGACTCAAGTAAAATAACACCCGATACGGGGGCGGTATTAATTGTGTCACCATTAATGGCATTACTGCCTAAGGTGATTGATAATTACGCGAGTTTATCAAAAGAGCAAAAACAAAAAGAGTACCAATACTTATATAACTTTGCCGACGCTGTCTTAGCTAGGTTAAGACAATTAAACAAGTCTGCTGCTATCTTTTGGTTAGATTTTGAAACACCATACGCGCCTAGTTTCGGTATTAATGATATTAATTTAGCAAATGGTCAATGCCAATTTATTCATAGACTCAATCAATGCATTCACTCGCTATTAGCAAAACATGATGATAGTTACCTTATCAGATCCGATGCTATTTTAAGAAAGTTAGGTAGCGAACAATTTTATGACTGGCGATATTGGCATATTGCACGCGCTCCTTATAGTCGTAATGCGTTGATAAATATTGCTCACCAGTTCCAAACCTATATGAATATGTTGATGGGTAAAAGTAAGAAGTGTTTGGTGCTGGACTGTGATGGTACGTTATGGGGCGGTATTATTGGTGAGGATGGAATAGCGGGGATTGGCCTTGGCTCAAATTACCCGAATGTTGCTTTTAAGGCATTTCAAACGGCCATTATTGACCTCTACTCACAAGGCGTGATAATAGCGCTTTGTAGCAAAAATAATGAAGAAGACGTTATTGATGTATTTGAACAACACCCTGATATGCAATTAACGCTACATCATATTGCGGCAAAGAGAATAAACTGGAACGACAAAGCGACTAATATCAAAGAAATTGCTAAAGAACTTAACATCGGCTTAAATAGTATCGTCTTTATTGATGATAACCCATTTGAAATTGAGTGGGTTGAGAGTCAGTTGCCTGATGTACAAACCTTGTTGTTAGAAAAAGGTAGTGAAATAAAATATGCGCATCAACTAAAGGAATTGACTTGTTTTGACAAACAATCTATTACCTCAGAGGATGCTCTAAAAGGAAATATGTATCAATCTCAAAAGTTAAGAGATAATTTAGAGCAGAAGACAAGCAACTTAGAGGATTTTTTAAGTAGTTTGGATATGCGTGTTTCAGTGCAGTTGGCAGACTCAAGTAATGTTGCTCGTATCGCTCAACAAACGCAAAAAACCAATCAATTTAATTTAACGACAAAACGTTATAGTGAAGATCAAATATTGTCATTTATCTCACTCGATGGCTATGCTGTTTTTGCGTTACAGCTGGAAGATAGATTTGGTGATATGGGCATTGTCGGCTCTGCAATTATTGATCTTTCTGATCCTCTCCTGGCAAAAATCGATACCTTATTACTTTCTTGTCGAGCATTAGGCAGACAAGTAGAATTAGTATTTTTAGATCATTTGTTAAGTTATTGCCAAGGTATAGGTTATAAGGCAGTTGAAGGTATGTTTATAGCATCAGAAAAAAATCAACAAGTTGAAGCCTTTTATAAAAACAATCACTTTATTGCGCAAGACTCTCATAATGAAAATGAATGTCTATGGCAAATAGACATAGAAAATTTCAAACCTAAAAAATGGAATGTCTTTAACATACTTCCACATACGCATAATTAATTGGAGTTATTTTATTTATGGAAAGTAAATTATTAAAAGTATTAAGTGACGCACTCGGAATACCTGAGGCAGAACTAAATGAATCATCCTCAACAGAAACCATCAAAAAGTGGGATTCTCTTATGCACATGAATATTATTTTTGCAGTCGAGGATGCTTATGGCATCACCATTCCTGATGAAAAATTATCAGACTCAACGAGTGTTAAGGCGCTATTAAGTATCATTGAGTTGGAAGTTTAGTGTGCGTCGTGTTCATTATACAGAGGATGATATCGTCCAATGTTTAAGGCAACTTGGCGTTAGTGAGGGAGATATTCTCTTTAGCCATATTGCGATGTTACCGCTAGGTTTGATAGCGGGTGATGCCGCGAGTCAATTTATCTCGGCATTAAAAACTGTTTTGGGTGATACCGGGTCTTTTATTACGCCTACGTACAGTTATACGTTTTGCCAAGGTGAAACGTTTGATCTTAAACATACACCTTCCCAAGTGGGGGCTTTTGGTCAAGCATTTATTGAAAAGCATCAATTTTTACGCTCTGGTGATCCTAACTTTTCTGTTACGGGTTTTGGTCCTATCGTTGCTTCATTATTTAAAGATTTACCTAAAACCAGCTTTGGCAAGAACTGTTTATATCAGAGGTTAGAAGAAAATAATGCTAAAGTTTGCAACTTTGGTTTATCACTTTCCTATCTCACCCCTATTCATTACATAGAAAAAGAGATGCAGGTGCCTTATCGCTTTGATAAAACTTTTTCAGGCGAAATTATTAACGGCAGTGGTAAACATTATCAAGAGTGGGACTATTTTGTACGTTATATAACTACAGCAAGTGAGCCCGACTGTAGCCGACTTCAACAAGCAGGTGAGAAGTTACAATTAGTTAAAAAAGCTAGGCTGGGATTAGGGGAGGTAACACTTTGTTCAATGAAAGAGTACTTTGCTCTTGCTCGGCGGAAAGTTAAAGAAAATCCGTGGTTTCTAGTTAAAGGACCAGCCTTTCAACCGTCATCGATAATAGAGTAAGTTATGTTACAAACAGAAGATAATGATTTAATGCATGAGTGGGCAGAAACACTGTTTCCAATATGTAGAAGTTTAACCGGTGCAGGGGTTAGAGAAACATTAAACTTTATTAAAAAACACATTCCTGAACTCAATATTCATGAAATAGCTTCCCATGAGGCTGTTTTCGACTGGCAGGTGCCAAGTGAATGGCAAATTAATGGTGCTTATATATTAATGCCTAACGGTGAAAAAATTTGTGACTTTAAACAAAATAACTTGCATGTAATGGGTTATTCGGAGCCAGTGAGTAAAAAGTTATCACTGGAAGAGTTAAAACCGCATTTATATACCCAACCAGAACAACCAACTTGGATACCGTATGTCACGAGTTATTATTCGAGCAACTGGGGTTTTTGTCTAACTCAGCATCAGTTTGAATCCTTACCTGAAGGCGAATATACAGTCCATATTGACAGTAAAAAATTTGCTGGAAAATTAAACTATGCTGATTTATTGATTGAGGGAAAGTCTAAAAAAGAAATCCTATTTTCAAGTTATGTCTGTCACCCTTCTTTAGCTAATAATGAATTATCAGGGCCGGTCGTGTTAATTGCCTTAACCAAGTGGTTATTAGCCAATAAAGCAAACCTAAAATATAGTTACCGGATAGTATTAGTACCTGAAACCATAGGTTCAATTTGTTACTTATCCAAGCACCTTAGCCATCTACAACAAAACTTAATTGCTGGTTTTCAAGTTAGCTGTATTGGCGATGATAGGGCCTACTCATACGTAGCCTCACGTTATGGTAATAATTTAGCCGATAAAGTCGTGAAAAATGTCTTAGTAGATTTAGCTAACGAAGGTAAAGAAAACCTTAAAACCTTCAGTTTTCTAGAAAGAGGCAGTGATGAAAGGCAATATTGTGCTCCATTCATCGACTTACCTGTATGCGGTGTGTGTCGTACAAAATATGGCGAATATCCTGAGTACCATACCTCTGCAGATGATCTCTCTCTTATTAGCAAAGCAGGATTAAATGGCGGTCTTAATTTTTTACAAAAGTGTTTAATCAAATTAGAGCAAGCTAGTTTTCCTAGAATAAACTGCCTTGGTGAACCACAGTTAGGTAAAAGAGGTTTGTACCCTAATGTAAGTCAAAAAGGCCAAGCCAATTCAGTCTACGATATGATGAATGTCATCGCTTATGCCGATGGCATAAACCGAATTGAGGACATTGCGGAATACGCGGGCATAGATACAAAGACCGTATTAGCTATTTGCGAAAAGCTTCAACATTCTGAGCTAATATCCATATTATCAGAGCCTGGTGAAGTACAGCCAACATAACTGTAATTAAAATTAGTACAGTGGACTTTTTGGTTATCAAAGACCACTGTATTAAAAATAGGACATAACTGCTCTCGAATATCTTTTTATATTAAAAACTCTAATAAACGTTTTACACTGGTATTTTGGCAAACATTGTTCGGCCAAACTGCATATAAAGGAATTGGTTCAACTTGCCAAGTTGGCAGCAATTCAATTAAAACACTATCTTTAATTTCTCTTTCGACTAAATAGTCAGGAGGAGTCGCGACTCCTAGGCCATTGATGCAAAGTTGAGTCATAGCTTCAACACTATTTACGGTGATATTACTATTAAAACTAAGTTGATTTTTTTCACCATCAGAGTTTACTAATGTTCGATGATTCGGAAGCATATCTAATTTTATCCAATTCCACGTTGCTAAATCGGAAAGAGAAGTCGGTTTTTTATGTTCTTTCCAATAATCATAAGCACAGACTAATTTTCTATTAATCTCTCCAATTCGCTTAGCCATAAGGTTACTGTCATCCATTTCTCCCGCCCTAAAGGCTAAATCTATGCCTTGGTGAATAAGATTTTGTCTCTTGTCGGTATAAAATAACTTAAAATGCAAACAAGGGTGTAATTGACTAAATTGAGATATCTTTTTACTTATCTCTGACTTGATTAATGCAGAAGGTAGCGTGATAGTTAGCGTACCGCTTAGTCCTTGTTGTTCAGAGCTTACTTGGCTTAACCCTTGATGTGCAGCTTGGATCATATGTAAAGCATGTTGATATAATACTTTCCCTTCAGATGTTAACGATAAGTTTCTAGTTGATCTGTAAATTAAAGCCGTACCAACAGATTTTTCTAATTGAGTCACTTGATAACTAACCACTGAAGGTGAAAGTTTTAGCGCTTTTGCTGCCGCTCGAAAAGAACCTTGTTTTATTGTTTCAGCAAAAATAGCGATTGATCGTAATTCGTCTATCATTTGTATTCTTATTGTTAAAGTATTTAGAATAGTGAAATTTAATTGTAACACCTTATCTAATTAATAAAGTAGCGGTATAGTTTACAAAAAATAGAGGAGAAGTTATGTCGTTATTGATCGCAATGTTTTCTTTCTCATTGGTTATGTCAATCTCACCAGGGCCAGTGAATATGATAATCGTATCTTCAGGTGCGAGCTATGGAGTGGCTAAAACATTTTCATTCGTTTCGGGGGGCACCATTGGTTTTACCTTATTGTTATTATTTATGGGTTTAGGTTTTCATGAACTAATTTCTATATACCCACTTTTTCTTAACTATTTATCAGTTGTTGGTTCCTTATTTATTGTTTATATGGGCTATTTAATTGCGACAGCAAAACCAGAGTTAGAGCTTAAAAAGCATAAACAACCCACTTTTATACAAGGGTTTTTATTGCAGTGGTTAAACCCTAAGGCATGGGTAGCTTGCATGTCGGGTGTTTCCTTATTTTGTGTACCGAACAGTAATCAAGAATTTTTCACCTTTTTATTAATCTATTTCTTTGTCTGCTATTTTTCTCTTTTTGCTTGGTCTGTATTAGGAAATAAAGCCGCAATATTTTTAAACAGTGAACTTAAATTACAACTTTTTAATCAATTAATGGGAGGATTATTGATTATGACCTCACTTTTTTTACTTTACTCACAATTCAACGCCTAAGATAACCACAAGTGATATCGCTAGAGGAGTTCTGCTAGCTTTCGTTTCGGGACATATAATAGTTTTTATGCCTTGCTAATTTTCGTGAAAAGCTATCAATTTAATAACTTAATTAGTAAATTAATATTAAGTTTTAATGTTTTTCTAACCAGTTCAAAACATGAGTCCATAGGATTTGAGATCTACGACTAAAAAACTTCATATGACCTATCTCATCTAATGCATAATCACGGGGAGATAAAGTTAGAGTCTGCGAACTTAATTTCGTAAATACTGTGAGCATATCCTCAACATTTGCATCAATTGCGATATCATCATCTGTGGCATTCACCCACATTGACGGGATTGATAAGTCATCATATAAATGATTATGAATCGTTTTGCCAAAAGCCGCTTTTACATAACCTTGGCTATTGCACCATTCTCGCCATTGCTGAGCTACGGCTTTAGGCAGAGGCTCTCCCATACCTAACCATTGGGATTTTGTGTGGCCAAAAATAGCATTACTCAATGGTATAAATAAATTCATGAAAAAGTGTGCTTTTGCTGAATATAAGGCTTTCATATTTTTCAACTGACCTGATGAACAGGCAAAATTAAAGATAGAAGTTAACTCCATGGCATTATGCATTAAGCCAACAAGTTGCCCTCCTGCACTGTGCCCGATTAAATGATACTTAGTATTGGGAAAAACAGTTTTAAGTTGCTCAAACACAGCCGGCATATCTTGTTGCCCCCAGCATTGTAATGATGCGTCACTCTCACTTACGCTCCCCACTAAAGAATCACCAATACCTCTATTATCAAAGATGATTACACCATAGCCTTTTTCCGCAAGGAAAGAGGCAAAACTAGCATAAAACTGTCTTTTTATTCCTGTCGCAGGGCCTATTATTACCGCAGCCTTTAGCTCTTTTGTCGGGACGTAGGTCGTCGCTGCTACAGCGAACTGGTCGACACACATTATTTTCGATTCAGTAGAATAAAAGTTAGGCATAAAATAAAATACTGCTAGTGTTAATAATGGCTAGTCTGGTACGACCAGACTACAGGGGTTGAGATAAAAATCAATAGCTGACAATGTTGAGTAGCTATGGCAGCTTTTCACTTTGGTAAATAATAGTAATGTGAGTTAAGAATGAGAGCACGTTGAAATACAATGTTTTTTGATGACTTAATCGGTCAAAATTCAATTTGTTTGATAAATGGTACATTAATAGTGGGGTGACAAAATAACCAAGAAAGTTCTGTAATCTTTCTTGGTCTGTTTTTAGTCAATCAATACGATATTACTTTCTTTAGCAGTCTTAGTTATCTTTAGCTGTATAAAGCTTAGTTTCTCAGTTCTTTCATGTCGGTAATCAGCTCTTCTAGCTTTTTAAACTGGCGACCATAAACAATATTTAAGTCTAAGCGATACAATGCTTCAGCGTATCTCGCGACAATAAGTGTTATAACAGCGACTATTGCAATAAGGTAATAAGGTAGGCCCAGAATAATAAAATCTGTTGGCAGCTTCTCAACGAACAAAGCAATTATTTTACCACCCGCCTTACTCACTATCGCTTGAATTGCCATACCAAGAAAAAACAGCGGGTAAAATATTTTATAATAATCAGAATATGCTTCAATCGAACTTTGCAGCCAATTATTAAAACTGATCAGGTAGTCGTAACTGCTTTGCCCTTTAGACAAGTTAACTGACTTACTTAGCTCTCTTTTAGCAATAATGATTAACGGGGCAAGTAAGCAACATATGTATAAACCTAAAAAGGGTGCTCCAATAAGACTCATCATCACTAGCATAATCAAACTGCCCACCATGATGGCTTTTATATTGATGGCAAACATAGTTCTTAGCTTATCGACAATATTTTGAGATTTACGGTTATATAAATCATTAATTTTAGGGGCGGTTAAATGCGCCTCGTTAACAAAGCCATTCTTCCACATCGCTTCTATTGATCTTGTCATCTGTTAATCCTTTTGATTAATTAATTTGTTCAGTCTGTCTTTTATTCGCTTGATTCGAACACCAATATTATTTGCATTACTACCGATAATATCGGCTATCTCTTCGTAAGATTTTTCTTCGAGATAAAGTAAAATTACAGCCCTATCGGTTTCAGATAGGTGTTTAATAGCACTGTAGAGTTCATTAATATCATCACTGGAAAATGCTTTACTGTCGTCTATAGCCTCTTCTGGTAAGGCGTTTGAAACAATTTCTTTATCGCCTGTTTTGCGTCGCTTCAAATATGTTAAACATACGTTGAGTGAAATACGGTAGATCCACGTTGACCATTCACTTTCTTGATTAAAGTTGTCTTTGCTACGCCAAATTTGTAGGCATACCTCTTGATAGTAATCTTCAAAATCTTCTTGGCTATTTGTATAAGCTCGACAGATTTTAATTATAATTCCCGCAAAAGGCAGTATTGATAGCTGGTAAAAATCACTTCCCATTTAAATCCTGTTCTTGTTGATTTGTAATGCTTAGTTAGTGGCATAGCGTAAAGGTTTATTACACCATAACCGAAATTATTTTATTAATTTTTTAATTGATGGATTTATTCGATAATTTGAAGGATAGTTTATTTTTCATAAAAATAAGAGTGTGTAAAGAAAGGGGAGGAGAGGAAGAAGTTTATCCCCATCAAGTACAAATAAATTATGGTAAACAATTTAAGTCCACATAAGCGATTTATAACCTAAGTCACTCTCACTTGTGTGAAAAATCCAGTTTGATTGATTGGTTATAATTTATAATTAGTTGAAAAATCAAGTAGCTCTTTTGCCGGTTTAGGTTTACTGAAATAATACCCTTGCACTAAGTCACACCCTAGCTCATCCAACAAGGTAAGTTGCTCTTTCGTTTCAACGCCTTCAGCAACAACCGTCAGGTCTAAGCTATGCGCCATTGCTATGATTGCATTAACTAACTTACAATCAGCCTTATTCAACGGAATGGCATTAATAAAACTCTTATCTATTTTCAGTACATCAAAATCATATTGTCTTAAATAACTTAAGGATGAATACCCGGTACCAAAATCATCCATTGATAATTTTATGCCTAGATCATGAATTTCCACTAAGGCATCATGAATATGTGATTGACCACTCATTAATACACCCTCAGTAATTTCAAGCTCTAAATATTCGGCGCTAACGTTTGTATCATTCAGAGAATTTTTTATAAAGCTAAGCAACTCTACATCCCTGAACTGGCGAGGAGACAAATTAACTGCCATTGTGCACTTTTGTTGATGCATATTTTGCCATTCACTTAAAAAATTGAGTGCCTGTTTGATAACAAAGCGACCAATAGGAATAATTAGGCCTGTATTTTCTGCAATAGGAATAAACTCATCAGGCGTTATATTGCCTAGGGTAGAATTATGCCAACGTAATAACGCTTCAATACCGGTAATCTGTCTATCTTTAATGTCAATTTGAGGCTGGTAATATAATTCAAATTCACCTCGTTCCAAAGCGCCATGCATTTGCTCTTCTATTGCAAAGCGACGTAGAATCATGGTATTCATTTTCTTAGAAAAAAATGAATAGGTATTACGTCCTAAATCTTTTGCTTGATACATTGCAGTATCGGCATTACGCAACAAATCAGAGGCGCAACTGCCATTTTCAGGATAAATGGCAACACCAATACTCAATGTCAGTATTAATTCTCTATTGTCAATTTTCAGCGGCTCTCTAAAAGCGTTAAGTAAATTTTCAACAACAACTAATGCATCATTATGATCAGTTATACCTCGTAATAAAACAATAAACTCATCACCACCTAAACGACCGACAGTATCTCCTTCTCTCAGTGCTTTACTTAATCTGCAGGCTGATTCTATGAGAACTTTATCGCCAACTTCATGACCTAATGAATCATTAATTTTCTTAAAATCGTCTAAATCAAGAAAAAGCACCGCTGTTTTATCACCATTTCTTTCCGCCTCAATCAGCATTTTTGATAAACGATCGAGTGCTAAAAAGCGATTAGGTAATAAGGTTAAGCTATCAAAATATGCCTGATGACGAATTATTTCCGCAGATTTGTACTGCTCACTAATATCACGAATAATGGCAACTATTTGATTACATTCTGGTAAGTAACTCATTCTCGCTTCATAGTAGGCTAACCCATCAGGCATCGTTAGCTCATATTCAAAGGTTACCACCCCCTCTTTTTGTAATATTCTATCAATGTGAGCTTGAAATTTTACTACTACTTCATCGGGTAATATATCCGTCATCCGTTTACCGATAAACCGGTTTGGTGAAAGCTTAGGGTTGTCTTGGTCAGTTCCGTGATAATCAATGATAGTGCCATCAACTTCCATCAAGAAAAATAAATCAGGTATTGCCTCAATGATCGTTTTAAGCATTTTTTCTTTAAAAAGAGTTTGGGATTGAGCATGTTTAACGTCAGCCAAATCAATATCAATACAATACATTTGTTTGTTATTATATAAATTAGTAAAGAGTACATGACTTGAAAAAACATCAATATCATTGCCATTTTTGTGGCGTAAAGTCATTTCTGAAGCGGGAATTTCGGTACCTTGTGTTACCCAAGAGGCATGTGCAGAAATAACTCCATCACGCATAGGCTCAGGGATAATTAAATCTTCTAATTTTTTTCCGGATGCTTCTTCTTTGGTGTAACCATAAAGCAACTCACTGCCTGCATTCCAATAGATAACACGTCTTTCTTCATCGTATCCCTGAACAGAAACAGCATGTACCGCATCAAAAAGTTGATGGAGTGAGTCATTGATAACATATTGTTGAGGTAATTTATTGTTAACATAGGGTGATTTCATATCGGGCTAAATCCAAAAATCCTTTTTATTTATCATAGACCCCAATAATCAATTTGGCACTTAAAACTTAATTAAAGTTTAACTTTATCAAATTATGAGACATAGCCATTATTGACGGGGCAATTCACGTAGGAGAAATAGAGCGGATGATGAACAGTTGATTTATGTTGATAGTAAGTAAAATGACCCAGAAAAATTAATCGTTAATTTTGATTCAACTTTAACAAATGTTACACTGAGGAAAGTAACGCAATTAGGTGATAAGATATTTCTATTTTGTTAAAAAAGTCATTTTATTTTGTGTCTTCATTCGTCATTATTTTATTGTTAACATTAGTGATGTCGTCGAATAAGAAAAATGTACCGCTGTTACATCAAGCTGTATCATCGGTTCAGACATCATTCGTCGAAATTAATAAATCATCAGATGGTGATGGCGCGATAGTTAACGTTAATCAAGCCGTCAACTTTAATCATTTCAAGCAACGATTTGTTGATTATAGTTTTGTTGCTTTACTCGCTATATTCTTCATCTTTGTTGTAAATTACCGATACTTTAAATCAAAGGTATTACCTCCGCCTTGGTACATTATTTTCAAGTCCAGTTCACGGATATCTCTTTCTGGCTGGAAAGTCAGTAACTTGCTGTATAAATCCAAACTACTCTATCAGTTTTAAACTTATTTTCTGTCTATGTATACCTATTGATTTGTCTTCAGTAGGTTAGTTTATTGTATTGAAAATCAAGGTGAAAAAATGAAAGTTATTAAGATGATATTATGGTCTACACTACTATATTTGAGTGTAGGTATAACTCAAGTATTTGCATTTGAAACGGCTAACTCAGGTACTAGTTTTACTCAGGAAAATATTAATAAAAGTATCAAGGATGTTATTGATGTATTAGAAACTGATTACATTTTTCCTGAAAAATCCAAACTCGTCGTTAGCAAGTTAAAATACAAATTAGCGCTAGATGAATTTAATCAACTCGGTGAGTTAGACGATTTTATTAATGAGCTAAGCTTACTTATTCGTAATGTCAGTGGTGATAGTTATTTAGATATTCTCGAAACAAATCCTTTCCTTGTTCTTGGTCAGGCACCCGTTCTCGGTAAACCAAAAGACATAGAAAATCATGGCTTTGACAAGTTAGAAATACTTGCAGGCAATATAGGGTATTTGAAATTAAACTTTTTCTATCAAAACGTAAGCGCTGAATTAAAGGCTGCTGATGCATTTGAGTATTTGTCTGGAACAGATGCCATGATTATCGATTTACGTGACGTAGAAGGTGATTCAATAACACTTGCACAATATATGATGAGCTTTTTTGTCGAGCAGAATACAATATTATCTAAGGTGCTTTACAACAGACAAGAAAGCACTGAAACGTTAACGTCTTCTAAAATATTAGGCTTTGATCATTTTAAGCAAGGTTATCCTGTATATATACTTACCTCAGCTTTCGTCTCTGGTACGGGAGAATTTTTTAGCTATACACTGAAAAATTTAAACAAAGCGGTTATTGTTGGTGAAAAAACCATGGGCGTTGCTTTGATAGCTAAAAAGCATAAAGTCAATGAATTCATCAGCATTAATATGCCAATTGCTTTTACCATAAACCCGGTAACGAAAACTAATTGGGAAGAGGAAGGGGTTGTTCCAGATGTTAATGTTGATGCTAATCTCAGTTTTGATGTTGCATATAAATTGGCTAAAGAACATTTAGAACTATTTTAATAGTCAAGAGTAATTAAATTCCCTAGGGAGCAAGCGTCATCAGCTAACTTGTTGATATATGGTTAGTTAATGGTTGAAGACAAGGTGATCGAGAACATTCTATAGCCAGTTTTAGTACCGTGGTAAAATAAATTTATTATTTGAGCTTAGGCCGATTTGAAACTCCCATGGAAGCCCAGTGGTAGATGGTGTGATAACCAAGCCCTCGCTACTGGACCCGCAGAAATATTTTCAACGTTAAAAATATTTACACAAGTACGTTTGCTCGGCACATGTAAAGCCGTACCAATTAAATAACCAGTACCTTCTTTTTTCTGCGGGCAAATCGTAATATGTTCCTCGACTAAAAAGCCTTTCCCAAAGTCGTAACTTGCTAATTTTCCCGTATTTATATTTAGTTCACATACCGTATCGCTCCACAAGCTGTCATGCGTAGAAGACAGATGATAAAGCCGCTCGTTTTTTAAGCCAACAATATGATTACATACTTTAGGAAATTCACTCGTGGTATCAAGTAATACATGTGATGCTGAGCCATTTGGCTTCAAGGTAAAAAAAGCTGTTTGGGCATTAGTATGTGCAATATTGGTTTCACCTTTCATCATGTTTGATAAATTATGAAGCACATCAACATCAGGATAAAGACTAGCGTCAAACCTAATGGTACCGTCATTATCTTCCCAAGCGTTGCCATAATGGAAAGCGAAACCAGCAGGTAACTCATATTCTTTCTTTAGCATTAAATTACTTTTATCTATGACTAATATCCTCATAGGTAGATTTTCATCAAAAACAATAGCAGAGAAAAAACCTTGTTTGTTTCTATCTGCGGAATGGCCATTTTTTAAAGAGGGTAAAATAAGGAGTAAGTGTTTTTCCGTCATTAGAAAGTCATGTAACATGCCGCCATGGTAACGGGCATTAACTATTCCTACATTGTTAACTTTGCCGTTAGGCGCCAAATGATATAAAACAATATGGCCCGATGGATTAAGTCCAAAGTTCCAAATATCTCCATTAGCTTCAATCTTAGGGTGAGCCGAAAAGGGCAGTCCTTGTAACGTTTTATTGTATTTACTGCCTTCGCCGAGGATCACTTGATTGCGATATTCGAGACTATCAGTATCAATTTTAGTGGGGGAGCCAGCTTCCCATAATGCCCACAAGTCCTCACCGACAGCAATAATATTTGTATTAGCGGTATTGATCATGCCTGAATGAGATACGGGCAGTGACGCTTGAATAGGTGTATCTGGACCAGCATATAAAAATTGTTGAGCCTGCTGCTCTTTTTGATACTTTGGCGTATTAATAAATTTACCTTGATGCACTATTTTTCCGTCAGCAAAAGTAAAGCGTTGCAACATACCGTCCCCTTCAAATAAATGTCGGTATCTTTGCTCTGAACGCTCATGTTTTGCCGGGCCATTTCGATAAAATGTCCCGCTAATATCAGTAGGTATTTTGCCCTCTACAGATAATACTTGCGGGGGGAAATTTTCAGCAACATTAGCAAAGCCAATCAACTCAGGTGAGTTACTCAATGCCTGATTAAAGAGTGCCTTATAATTTACAATGTGTTGGCTTTCTTTTGTTGAGGCGAGTGCTTTAAAGGGCGAGTTGAGAATAAGCGCGCCTGCACCCAGTGAAACGATACTTTTTAATAATTGACGGCGTTGCATGTTATGGCTCCAATGAGTTAGATGGGTATTAGTTCGTTGGTATTCTTTCTATAGGTACTATTATCCAATTAATAAATAACCGTCGTTTTATTTAAAACTTTGGCGCTATTGTTTTCAGGCACAACAAATACCATCTCACTGTAGCTAACCGGGCCAAAATTTGGTTTAGCATTATTAGAAAAGCCATAACCCTCGGTGGGTAAACCGAACAAATTCGTCTCCATTTCACCATTATTGTTTTCGTCATGGAAAAAACGTACCGCGTATTCTCCTTGGCCAACGTTATTAAACAACACCTTGGTTGAACCTTTTGCTGCGTTAATAACTGACGCCAATTCAGCGTTGCCTTTTTTGTAATTTTCTTCCCCTTTAAATAATTGAATGTAGAGTTTTCCCTTATCACTGTTAATGCCAGATATTTCAAACTCAATATAGTTCGCTTGGATTAAAGAACTAAGTAATGCTGATGTTATGATGGTGAATAATAATGTTATTTTTTTCATGATTTTTCCTTTGAGTAAGTTTGTTTCTAGAGACCGCCTGACATTAATGGTTGTGTAATTGCGTCTCGCTGAAAATACGATAAAATGTCTTTATAAAAATAAAAAGTAACATTTCGTGAGTAGTAACAAACTATTCGCAAAAAGCACAGTTTAGGATGAATACCCATTGACGAATCGTGAAATAAACCATACAAATCAGACGGTAGAGCCCTTTATAACAAAAAGTAAAATGAAAAATGCGATAACAGCAATTATTGTTATCGGTGTTTTTATTGGTTTTTTATCGCCATTTGGTATGGATGAAATACCATTGCACTGGTCGATCGCTTATTGGTTGACAACTTGCGCACTGGGTTATGTTGTTTATATGCCTTTTACCTATTATGGTGATTTGCTTTTGATGAAAGCACTGCCAATACATTGGTGTCGTATTGCTGTGTCAGCTTTCGTTGGCAGTGTCTTGATGAGTTTTGTTGTGCCTATTATAAATTGGGTCTTCTTCTCACAAGAGGTGAATTATAATGAACAGTTTTTTGGGGTACTTCCTAAAGCGATTGTTATTGGTGGCGTAATAACTTTTGTTAGTTTAATTCAAGATTATTTACGGTGGCAAAAAACAGAATTGTTAGCACAACAACAATTGAATGCAGCACATCAACAGAAGGCAGAACAAGAGGAAAATTTTCCAGTAGAAAAGTTTATGGCTTTATTGCCTATAGAGAAACGGGGCGAGTTATATTGCTTAGAAATGGCAGATCACTATGTAAAAGTGTATACCAGCCAAGGTCATCATTTACTCTTGATGCGCTTTAAAGATGCTTTGCAATTACTCGAAAAATTTCAAGGTTTGCAAACGCACCGTTCTTGGTGGGTGGCAAAGTCAGCGATTACGTCATTAAAAAAGGACGGTCGAAAAGTTTCATTATTACTTGTTAATGAGCTTGAGGTGCCAGTGTCTAGAACCTATGCAGATGAGGTGAAATCTGCCGACATTCATTGATAAAGGCTAACTAAGTTAAGCATCATTAGCTGACCCGTTATAAAGTCAGCGCTAACTAGCTAATGAATCCTTTAATTACCGTTTTAATATATTTACTACGGCTATTTTCAAATGAGCGTTTATTTTGGCAAAGATATATTGTTTCACTAATCGCGTAATCTAACTTGTGTGTTTTAATCTTATCTTGTTGATGAAATGCATTGACCGCATGTAAAGGTAATACCGTAAAACCTAACTCACGACTAACGGGTTCGAGAATTAAACTAATTTGGTTAGAAAAACCTTTATGTTCAAACTGGCTAATATGTTCAAACGCAGTGAAATTTTTACTTAAAAGCAGCTGTGCATGATGCTCTGCATCGGGGTGACTAATAAAACCTAATGATATTAATACTTGCCAATCTATTGCTTTAATTTTATTTGAAGTGACTAAAACTAATGGCTCAATAGCTATTTCTTCGCTATGTAAGTGTGGATTTTTACTTAACTCAGTTAGTAAACCAATGTCAATTTTTCGCTCAAGTAAATCTTGTTCGATACTTTTATTAGGTGCAAAAACATAATCGATAATTAGCATCGAATGACGTTGTTGAATGTCGAGTAGGGAAGGATATAAGGTTAAGCCAATACTACCGGGTGTCGCTAACTTTACCGTGCCAATTAAAGGATCGTCCTGTTTAATTGAGTTTTCTATTTCATCTGATGTTTTGAGTAAATTTTGTCCTTGCTGACGTAATTTTAATCCGGCATCAGTCAGTGAAAAAGACTTTCCTTCACGTATTAGCAATAAAGTACCGAGATGCAGTTCAAGTTTCTTTATATGTTGGCTTACACCTGACTGGGTCATAAAAAGAACCTCTGCTGTCTGCGTGAAGTGTCCGACATCAGCAAGAGTACAAAATGTTTTTAACCAAACAAGATTTATCATAACGGAATGTACTTATATTAAGACTAAATAATAAGGATAAGTAATAAAGTTTAATAATTTATAATGTTGCCTATACTTTGTCCATCAAATTAACATCGTTTGTCGATATGAATAGAGTAGCAAGTAAATTTATGAAAATAGCAAAGTTCCGAACTTACGTTAGCTGCTTTTTTAAGAAAATGATTTTATTCTTATTTTTTATTGTGTTTATTTAAAAGTGTTAAAAATTAGACATAAGAATTTTATGATGGGATCGTTTTTCAGTTAATGCAGATGATTTTCTTTACATAACTTTACCTCGCCTTTACACACACTTGTGATAAAAATCTGCATACTAACTAGATAACTCAATTTTTAAGTACAAAACAGTAAAACAAAAAACTGTGTAATGCTTTGTTTACTTCAATCTAATTCAAGCCAGCTTTTATCTCTAATGGAGACTTATATGCCAAACCAACTAACAATAGTTTTATTCTGTTTTGTAATTACCGTGTTACCGGGTTGTGGTGGTGGTTCAAGTAGTGAGGAAACAGTTGTGGATGAAGTCGTAACTCCCCCGCCTGAAGGTGACTCTACAGGAGGTGATATAACGCCATTACAACCAAATATTTTATTTATTATCTCAGATGATCAAGGGCTTGATGCTTCTTCGCAGTATAGTATAAGTGACGATTTACCCCAGACACCTAACCTTGATGAACTAGCCAAACAGGGCTTAACTTTTGAAAATATGTGGGCAACACCAGCATGCTCTACCACACGCGGTACCATAATTACCGGTAAGTATGGTATTAATAGCGGTGTTACAACCGTACCTGCTACATTGTCTAACGAACATGAAGTCTTGCAGCAATACTTGAAACGAAATACCGAAACTGAAAATTATCAGTCGGCTGTTTTTGGCAAGTGGCATTTGAATGGTGGTGGTAATGATACACATCCTAATGATGTCGGTATTGATTATTATGCCGGTAACCTAGGTAATCTATCAGACTATTATAATTGGTCACTGACAACCAATGGCGTAACGGAAAATTCCACAGACTACCACTCGACGAAAATTACCGATTTAGCTATTAATTGGCTTAATCAGCAAACATCTCCTTGGTTCGCATGGGTTGCTTACTCTGCCCCACATTCACCGTTTCACTTGCCGCCAGAAGCTTTACATAATCGGGATTTGTCTGACTCAGCAGCAGCAATTAATAATAATAAAAGAGCCTATTATCTAGCGGCAATTGAAGCGATGGATAGTGAGATTGGTCGTTTATTCAATGCGATGGATCAGGCAACTCGGGATAATACTATAATTATTTTTATTGGGGATAATGGTACACCGAAAAACGTTATTGATACCGTAACTTATAATACCAGCCATGGAAAAGGCAGTTTATATCAAGGTGGAATAGCAGTACCTTTTATTGTTTCGGGTAATGGCGTAACGCGTATTAATGAAAGAGAAAGTGCACTAATTAGCGCAACTGACTTATATGCCACAGTTGCTGAAATTGCGGGTGTTCCGACAACAAAAGTTCATGACAGCCAAAGCTTTAAAGCGCTATTATCAGATGGCAACGTAGCGGCTGAAAGTTACTTATATACTGCATTTGAATCAGAAGAAGTAACAGGTTGGGCAACAAGATCTCAAGATTATAAATTGATAACACTTGCTGGGGGCTCACAAGAGCTATATGCACTGAACAATGACTTTTCTGAGAGAAATAATTTATTACCAACAACTGACGCTAGCTTACTTTCTTATGTGGATGAACTGACAGCAATTGCACAGATAATTCATGGTGATGAAATAACAAGTCCAATTGATATAACAAATGCTACCTTAGTTAATAAAAGTCAGAACTGCGCTGATTACGTTGAGAATTTCACTTCAACAGTCAACGACATTAATAACGGTACTGTTTTTTATGGGGATCTTTCTATTTCAATAGTGGCTGATAAATGCTTATTTAAAACCAATGCCATCCCTAACCACGACTTTAACGATGGTGGTCAAGCTTTCCCTAATGATGTTAGTGAGCAAAATGATCTATTTGAAATCACAACGTCTCCAACAATAGCGACTCAAGCGACCAATATTTCCCTGCAATTAGACAACGCCATTATGCTTAATGGCGTCAAAGTTGATTTATTAGCTGCAGGATGTTTTGGTATTGCTAACGGTAAAATTGGCTGTAATGACAACAATCAACCGTGGCGTTATGATCCTATGCATCAAGAAAATGGTTTTCAAGTTGACTCACACAATGCGCATGCACAACCTGACGGCACATACCATTATCACGGCTCACCTCTGGCATTATTTGATGATAGCGGCAGCCAAGATTCTCCTGTGATTGGTTTTGCTGCTGATGGTTTTCCTATTTTTGGATCGTATTTTGATGATCAAGGTGTTATTCGAAAAGCGAGTTCAAGTTATCGCTTAAAATCTGGAAATCGACCTGCAGGTGAGGGCGAACCAGGCGGTAGTTATGATGGCGCGTTTAGGGATGACTATGAATATGTACAAGGCTTAGGTGATTTAGATGAGTGTAACGGCATGAGTAGAGAGGGTGTTTATGCCTATTACATTACCAATAACTACCCTTATGTGCTGGCTTGTTTTACCGGCACACCAGACATTAGTTTTAACAAGTAATAAATGCAAGTGGAAAAAACCACCATGTAATAGGGTGGTTTTAATAAACACTTATTTCTTATATTAACTGCCGCTAATAATTTGTCGAGTATTTACTTGGCTATTAAGTAACGCCGAATTTTTAGGTAATTCTTCATTTCCGTCTAACAAATAGATTACCTGTAGGCCCTGCTCCGCAAGTTCTAATGCATGTTGATAGTTTATTAATATCGTTGAACTAATGTTTTGCGGATATTTCTCTGCATCACGACGAACATATTCAATCAGTTCGATATTGACATTTTCATCATAAAAAACGGCATCGGCAAATTGTAAAGTTCGGTGAGCGCTCAAGGTAAGATTATCCGGATTACCCTCTTTAGTATGAATAAAAGTAATTTCCCCAGCAGGTGGGGTAACTTCCTTTTTTAAACTGTTGATAAGCTGTTGCTCTGCATAATGCTGATCACCATCAAGCAATGCTTGGCCTATGCTGCCGCGTAGTGTATTTTCCCAAAAGAGTCGGCGATTACGTAAACCTTTAACTCTTGCTTTAACATGATCGCGAAATTTTAGTGAAAAATCAGCCAAACGGCCATAACCTTGCGGTAAAATTTTCTCAATTTGTTCGCGTAACATACGGATAAGAATAGGGGCACTGCCAGAGCTAGAAAGTGCGATAATCATCGGGCTTCTATCAATAATTGCTGGCGTGATATAAGTACAAAGTTCAGGTTGATCAACCACGTTTGCAAGAATATTATGCGCTATTGCCTCATGATAAATGCTTTCGTTAACCGCTCTATCATCGGTAGCCGCAATGACTAAAGTTATTTCGTTAAGTAAACCTTCTTGATAATTATGCTTTAACCAAGTCAGTTGATGAAGATTAAGTAATCGCTCAACAGACGTACCTACGTTTAGTGCCATAACAGTGATTTTTGTGGTGGTTTTTAACAATAACTCTATTTTACGGGCAGCGACATCACCACCGCCAACAACCATGGCATTAATTTTACTACCATCAAGAAATACGGGGAAATACTTCATCAACAAGTCAACTCTTCTACTTATGTGTACGTATTTATCCACATTAACATAGCAGTAAAAATAAAACCTTAATCTACGTTAAATCAACGTTGTTTTGATAAAAAATTCAAGGCCGGCGTAAAGGCGTCTCACTTACCGCTAAACCATTAGCATCACCATAAATTGTATGACCAGGGGTAAAAGTAATGCCAGCGAATGTGACCTGAGTATTAATATCACCCTGATCTAATTTTTCTGTTTTAATTGGGTTACAACCTAAAGCTTTTACCGCAATGTCTAAAGTCGACATAGTACCTGCATCGCGTATACAGCCATTAATCACCACGGCTTGCCAATTATTTTTTACCGCATTTTTAGCTATCATGTCACCTAATAAAGCACGCGTCATACTGGCTTTACCATCAACTACCAATACTTTGCCGGTGCCATCAGTAGCCAATAGTGCTTTTACTTTCGAATTATCATTAAAGCAAGCCACGGTGATTATCTGGCCAGTAAATATTATTTTCTTACCGTAGTCATGAAAAGGCTTGGTGGCCAATGCTAATTCTTTAGGATATTGATCAAATAAATCGGGTAACAGATCTAACATGGCTATTTATCTTTTTGTGGTTATTTTTTCCTACTCTAGCAGTAATGAATGATAAACTAGTATCAAGCTTATTTATTGCTACTATTTAGCGCTACTATTTCTCGACAAAATTCAGCCTATATTATCGGCAAAGCGCATTTCAATAATAACGTTCAATAGTGACAACACATCAAACAAAGAAAAAGCAGAGAAGCAAAATGCCTTGGATACAACTTAGATTAAGTGCTAACGAAGAAAATGCCGAAAAATTTAGTGACTGGTTAACGGCCAGTGGCTCACAAGCCGTTACTTTTATTGACGCACAAGACACGCCTATATATGAGCCATTACCTGGCGATGAAGTTATTTATTGGTCAAATACTGTCGTGATGGGGTTGTATGATGCCAGTCATGATATGGATAAAGTGATTAGCTATTTACAAGGTATTCATCCTGACAAAGCGCAGATGAAATACAAACTTGAACAGCTAGAAGATAAAGACTGGGAACGTGAGTGGATGGATAATTTCCACCCAATGAAATTTGGTGAGCGTTTATGGATTTGCCCAAGCTGGCGCGAGGTGCCTGATCCGACAGCCGTCAATGTCATGTTAGATCCCGGCCTTGCGTTTGGTACTGGCACGCACCCAACAACGGCACTTTGTTTAACTTGGCTTGATGGTTTAGATTTACAAGGTAAAGTTGTTGTTGATTTTGGTTGTGGCTCAGGAATTTTGTCATTAGCGGCGTTAAAACTGGGTGCGAAAAAAGTGATTGGTATTGATATCGATCCACAAGCATTACAAGCGAGTTTAGCTAATGCACAGCGTAATAAAGTTGATGACAGGTTAGAGCTTTATTTGCCTAAAGATCAGCCGTCATTAAAAGCCGATGTCGTGGTGGCAAATATTCTAGCCGGGCCATTACGTGAGTTGGCACCTACTATTATTGAGTTTGTTGGTAATAAAGGGCTGTTGGCACTTTCGGGCGTATTAGAAGAACAAGCAGAAACACTGCAAGACATTTACGGCCAATGGTGTGATATGCAACCGGTTACGGTGCAAGAAGAGTGGGTACGTTTAAACGGCCAACGAAAATAGTTATTTAAATATTAAAGCGATTAATATTTTTTAGTTATCTTTAGTCGATATGTTTAGTAGATATATGAGGTAAAGTTATCTCATATATCTACTAATAAACAGCCGCTAACGTTTTAATAATTTTAATCTAGCGCTTAGTCAAAAGTCCATGAGCTATCTACCGGCTCCACTTCTGGAATTATTACTTTAAAAGAGTCACACAGTAAGGTCCTGCATCTTTATTCTATAGTGACTCTAAAGCTAGCCCGGTTATAAAACTAAACTAAACTAAAGTAAGCTTTGGCCTATTCCTCTGTTTAGCTTCTTGTTTGTCTATGTCAGCTAATAATGCCAATACTTTATCATTCGGTTGCATTTTTTCACTAGGTGGTATTACTAAGGTGGTGTGCATAAATAACTCTGCATCGACTAGCTCAGATAAAAGAATCTTATCAGCGCGCATGATATCGATAGCAATGCCCTTGGCTTGATACAATATCACTTGATGATCGTCAGGGTAGTGTTCTAATAATAGATCGACCAAAACTTGTCGGTAAGCAGTGCCTGTAGAGAACTTTTCTAGCGACTTATCACCAGCTAAGGCGACTTGCCACAAAATTAAATGGGCTGAGGCATCAACATTCCGTTTGTAAAACATAAACTGACTGGTTTCATAATGACAACAACCTGTATTTCCAGGATCTATACCTAAATCTGCATATAAACAAGCTTCCGCGGATATGCCGGGTTCCATAGTGGCAGATAAATCTTCTATTTTGGCTTTGGTTATCGCTCTGTGACTGACACAAGCAAATACACCGGGGTGACCATAAAATGCCGCGACGACTTTTTTTCCTGCACGTACCTCAATTAATATCGCTTCAACCATCTCTTTATAAGTTATATTACGGTTTTTACCTTCTTGGTAGAAACTCTGTAAGCTGCGCACATCATCATTCATTTCTTCTAACCAACGTTCGGCAAAACCATTGGCCATTAGTGAGAAAACTACTTCAGCTTGTTCAATATGGCTTTGTGCAATTGGGCTTATATGCGCCCCTAAGGTCATGCCTGTACCGACACAAACTAAACTACCTGACATGTGTGCAAACCTTAGTTGTTTTAATTATTTTTAATTGAGGATTTAGTACTTTAATGTTCCCGTTACGTTTATCAATATACTGAAGGCGCCGTTTATCATCAAGTGCTTGTTTACATTTATTAAATATAAATCCTACCTTGTGGCTCATTTAGCAGCAGCAAGGTTTTCCTTTACATAATAGAGTATTAATTATCTTTAGTGGCAAATCTTTAAAAGCAAAATCAATTACTGCACTAGCCGTCTTACTTAGTCTTAATTTACCATTACTTTTGCGTAAAGCTCTCTTTATTCTTGCTATATATTGTGTGTCTTAGTTCTCTTCCGATGTAAAGTCTAAGGCTAACTCAATTCTGCGGCGACTTATTTTTCGATGAAGTAATCTGTTAACTGAAAGCTTTTATTTGCAGATGATAAGCAAGCCCTAAACAACAAACCTCACTGAAGGTTTGTTGTTTAAGCATGATATTAAAGTAATAGAATCATCGCTTAAGTTGGTCCTAAATTCAGTGGCGACTCGATTCGTATTTTCCTGTTCGGATAATGCTTATGCACATTAATACAGGTATAAATAACAGGGCCGTTCTAACCTCCAATACCGTAATTTACTTCTTACACGGTCGCGTTAGCGTTCAAGTTTTTCTCTTGGTGCGTCTGGTAATTACCTGAGTCCAAGATTTTTTTGTCGCTTGCGTTGTCTATTTGGCATTTTTTTTGGATGAACCTTCTTTTATTACTAGGGTGCTACTACCCGTATCTAATTTTAAGTTCACTGGACTTTGTTAGCTGCCAATTTGAACAATGATGCAGTAATCACCCTTCGAATAGGCTTTGATGATGGACAGTGTTAGTGTTTATAATGATGTTTTTCAGTAATCTTGATAGCGATTATCAACGATACTTTTATATAAGAATTAATAGCTTAGTTTTATTTTGACTACTCTTTACTGTGTCATAGTTGTAGCCGTTATTTGAGCTAAGTTTACTTTATATTATCAAGTGTCTTTTTTTACAACCTTTGTCAATAATTATATTGTGATTTTGTGTGAAAAACACTCACAATAATACTTTAGTAAAAGTCAATATCAAAAACACGAAAAAAATCAATAATTGTTCAAATTCTATGCTTTTCAATTGAAAAAAAAACACGTAAACTTAGCGCCCTTTTGAAAGGTAGCTCAAAAAAACAGCAGCATGAAAATTGGTCCGTATCAACTAAATTCTAAACTTATGCTTGCCCCGATGGCAGGAATAACTGATCAACCTTTTCGGCAACTCTGTTGTCAACTAGGTGCGGGTTTAGCTGTTTCTGAAATGCTTTCGACAAACCCGAAAGTATGGCATACGGAAAAATCTAAATTACGGATGATTCATAATAAGTCTGCGGGAATTCGCAGTGTGCAAATTGCTGGTAGTTGCCCTGAAGAAATGGCCTTTGCTGCTAAAATTAATAGCGAAAACGGTGCCCAAATTATTGATATCAATATGGGGTGCCCAGCAAAAAAGGTGAATAAAAAATTAGCGGGGTCGGCGTTATTACGTGAGCCAGCACAGGTTGAACGTATTGTTCAAGCTGTGGTGCAGGCGGTAGATATTCCAGTCACGTTAAAAATTCGTACCGGATGGTGTGAAAATAGCCGTAATGGTATTGAAATAGCAAAAATTGCTCAAGATAATGGTATAGCATCACTCGCAGTGCATGGTCGTACACGTAATGACTTTTATAAAGGTTATGCCGAATACGATACCATTAGAGCAATAAAACAGTCTGTTTCAATTCCGGTGGTGGCAAATGGTGATATTACGTCACCCGAAAAAGCGCAACAGGTACTTGATTATACGGGCGTAGATGCGCTTATGATTGGTCGTGGTGCGCAAGGTCGTCCTTGGATTTTTAGAGAAATTAATCATTTCTTGGCGACGGGTGAAAAACTTTTACCGCCGTTGTTAACTGAAGTGCAAAGTATTTTACTTAGCCATGTAATGGATTTACATCAGTTTTACGGTGACTTTAAAGGCGTGATGATCGCCCGTAAACATGTCTCTTGGTATATACAGTCACTTGCTGAAACCTCTGAAGGTTTTAGTGGCGACTTTACTCTGGAGCAAGGCAAAGAATTTAGAGCGATTTTTAATGCGTTAGCATCAACAAGTGAACAACTTGCTGTGCTAAATCAGTTTTTTGATAATCTTACTACGCGTTTGGCTAGTTAATTTAGTTAGCGAAGAAAATAGTGATTATTTAAGTTTATTTATTTTATTTAACAAAAGAAAGAGTTATATCATATGTTCGAACAAAATGTTTCTTCTCCATTTATTACTGGCGATATTCAGACACAAACTAAAACTTCTCCATTACGCAGCCAAGCTAAAATAGCGATAAGCAATTACTTATCACAATTAAATGGCAACGATGTTGATGATATGTATGACCTTGTTTTAAGCGAAATTGAAGCGCCTATGTTAGAAGAAGTGATGATGTATACACGCGGTAATCAAACTCGTGCAGCTAACTTACTTGGTATTAACCGTGGTACGTTACGTAAGAAATTAAAAAAATACGGTATGAACTAAGCCAGTATTTCTATAAAAAGCACCTTCGGGTGCTTTTTTATGTTTTGAAAGGGCTACTTTTGAATTTATATTTGTTGTCTGTAGCCATAATTTTATATTTTCATGTAGTTATTTAGCTTCAAGCGCTTGGGTTCAATTAATAGGAGAAGTAACGGAGCTGACGAATGTCAGTGAGTAACTTTGACGACGTAATTGGGCGATAGCGCGACAAGGTAATTAGCTACTACTAAAAAGGTAAATAAATAGATGGATACTCCACGTCCAATTAAACGCGCACTATTAAGTGTTTCTGATAAAGCAGGTATTGTTGAATTTGCTCGTCGCTTAAGTGAGAAAGGTGTTGATCTTCTTTCTACTGGTGGCACAGCAAAATTATTAGCTGAAAATGGCATTAAAGTAACTGAAGTATCTGATTACACTGGTCACCCAGAAATCATGGATGGTCGTGTTAAAACATTACACCCTAAAGTACATGGCGGAATTTTAGCGCGTCGTGGTATTGATGAAGTAGTAATGGAAGAAAATGGTATCAGCGCAATTGATATGGTAGTGGTTAACTTGTACCCGTTTGCTAATGCGGTAAGTGATGACAACTGCTCATTAGAAAATGCTATTGAAAATATTGATATTGGTGGCCCAACGATGGTTCGTGCCGCAGCTAAGAACCATAAAGACGTAACTATTGTTGTTAACGCAAGCGATTACGATCGTGTATTAACAGAATTAGATAATAACAATGATTCATTAACGTATAAAACACGTTTTGATTTAGCTATTGCTGCCTATGAGCATACTGCTAGTTACGATGGAATGATCGCTAACTACTTTGGTAAAATGTTACCCGCGTACGGTGAAACTGAATCGAAAGCATCTTTTGATAATAAAGTTAAATTCCCACGTACTTTTAACAGTCAGTTTATTAAAACACAAGATTTACGTTACGGTGAAAACTCGCATCAAGAAGCCGCTTTTTATAAAGAAGCTAATCCAGAAGAAGCTTCTATTTCTACCGCGACTCAACTACAAGGTAAAGCATTATCTTATAACAACATCGCTGATACTGATGCCGCTTTAGAATGTGTTAAAGAATTTGAAGAGCCAGCTTGCGTTATCGTTAAACATGCCAACCCATGTGGTGTTGCCATTGGTGATGATATCTTAGCTGCTTATGAAGGCGCTTATAAAACTGATCCAACTTCTGCCTTTGGCGGCATTATCGCTTTCAACCGTGAGTTAGATGCTGATACTGCTGAAGCAATTGTATCTCGTCAATTTGTTGAAGTCATTATTGCACCAAGCGTTTCTGATGCCGCAGCGCAAATTGTTGCTGCTAAACCTAACCTACGTTTATTAGAATGTGGCCAGTGGGATAACAAATCGACTGGCTTTAACTTGAAACGTGTTAATGGTGGTTTGTTAGTACAAGATACTGACCAAGGTAGCGTAACAAGTGATGACTTAAAAGTTGTCACTAAACGTCAACCTACGGAAGACGAAATGCGCGATTTACAATTTTGTTGGAAAGTAGCAAAGTTTGTTAAATCTAACGCTATTGTTTATGTTAAAAATAGTTCAACTATCGGCGTCGGTGCTGGCCAAATGAGCCGCGTATACTCTGCAAAAGTTGCGGGTATTAAAGCTGCTGATGAAAACTTAGAAGTTAAAGGCTCTGTAATGGCATCAGATGCATTCTTCCCATTCCGTGATGGCTTAGATGCAGCTGCTGAAGCAGGTATTACTGCGGTAATCCAGCCGGGTGGTTCAATGCGTGATGACGAAGTTATTGCCGCAGCAGACGAACATAACATCGCTATGGTGTTTACAGGCATGCGTCACTTTCGCCATTAAAATTGCTCCTTGTCGCTGCTAAGTCCAATTTAGACGTCAAAAGTACTCACTGACATTCGTCAGCTCCGTGCTTTTTTCTTGAAATTGAACAGAGCAACTTAAAGGAACTTTTTTAATCTGAGATGTATAAGTGTAAAAGGAAGCAGTGTTGATTTATTTACTTACAATGAAAATTGGTATGGAAATAAAATCATCGCTGCTTGTTTGTTTTAAATCTGTTATAAATATTGGCAATATTTATAAGCTAACTTTATTTAGCTATTTTACTAGACAAGGAAACTACTTCATGACGATAAAAATAAACCGACTTAAAGCAGCTTTAATTTCAACGAGTATTGTTGCAGCATTAAGCTGTAGCGCTTTAACAAGTGTTGCTGTGTCAGCCCATGATCACAAAGATCATGCTGTTAAAGTTGATAGAGCACTAAGTAAAGCGGTTGCAGGTGAGCATCGATCAGCAAAAAATAAAGCACGTGATCAATATCGTCATCCGGTAGAGACCCTAACCTTTTTTGGTTTTAAACCAAACATGACTGTAGTCGAAATTACCCCAGGCGGTGGTTGGTACACTGACATTTTAGCTTCAGCGCTAAAAGGCTCAGGTAAACTTTATGGTGCCCATTACCCTGATGCGGGTGCAGATGATTATTATAGTAAGTCACGTAAAAATTTAGAAAAAAAATTGGCCTCAAATGTTGTTTTTAATGAGGTTGTATTAACTGATTTTATAGCACCTAAACAAAGTGAACTAGCACCTGAAGGCACTGCAGATCTTGTATTAACTTTTAGAAACTTACATAACTGGAAAGATGCAGGTGTAAAACAAGTGTTTAAGGATGCATACAGAGCATTAAAGCCAGGTGGCGTATTAGGTATTGTTGAACACAGATTACCTGCTGGAGTTGCTCCTGAAAAAGCTGCTGGTTATGTTTCTGAAACGGAAACCATCATTCAAGCTAAAGCAGCAGGTTTCCGTTTTGTTGCTGCGAGTGAAGTAAATGCTAATTCAAAAGATTTAGCAATTCATCCAAAAGGCGTGTGGACTTTACTGCCAAATCTAGCACTAAAAGAAAAAGACAGAGCAAAATATTTAGCGATTGGCGAAAGCGATCGCATGACATTAAAATTTGTTAAACCAGCTAAGTAATTACTGATTTAACGTAAAAGAAAATTAATAGGAAAACATATGAAAATCTTAGTTATTGGCGGCGGTGGTCGTGAACATGCTCTAGCATGGAAAGCGGCTCAATCAAGTCAGGTTACTAAAGTATTTGTTGCTCCAGGTAATGCGGGCACAGCAACCGAAGCAAAATTACAAAATGTTGCTATCGACATTAGTGACAATGCTGCTTTAGTTGCTTTTGCCCAAAGTGAAGACGTTGCCTTAACTATTGTTGGTCCAGAACAACCACTTGTAGATGGTGTTGTTGATGCTTTCCAAGCCGAAGGCTTAGCTATATTTGGTCCAAGTGCTAAAGCTGCTCAACTTGAAGGTTCTAAATCTTTTACTAAAGATTTCTTAGCACGAAATAAAATTCCTTCAGGAAGTTATGAAAAATTTACTGAAGTTGAACCTGCACTTGCTTATGTTCGTGCACAGGGCGCACCCATTGTTGTTAAAGCTGATGGCTTAGCGGCAGGTAAAGGCGTTATTGTTGCGTTGACATTAAAAGAAGCAGAAGACGCTATTACCGATATGTTAGCGGGCAATGCTTTTGGTGATGCAGGTCATCGTGTAGTGATTGAAGAGTTTCTTGAAGGTGAAGAAGCCAGTTTCATCGTAATGGTTGACGGTAAAAATGTTTTGCCTATGGCAACAAGTCAAGATCATAAACGTGCATTAAATGGTGATTTAGGTCCAAACACTGGCGGCATGGGAGCCTATTCTCCAGCAGCCGTGGTTACGCCTGAAATCCATGAACGTATTATGGCTGAAGTTATTATGCCAACCGTGGAAGGTATGGCGGCAGAGGATGCTCCTTACAGTGGTTTCTTATATGCCGGTTTGATGATAGCAAGCGATGGTACTCCAAACGTTATTGAATATAACTGCCGTTTTGGTGACCCTGAAACACAACCTATCATGATGCGCTTAAACTCAGATTTAGTTGAACTTTGTTTGGCAGCCACACGTGGTGAATTAGACAAGGTAACTATCGACTTTGATAGTCGTGCAGCTGTCGGTGTTGTACTTGCTGCACAAGCTTATCCAGCGAATTATCCAAAAGGTGATGTTATCTCTGGTTTAGAGTTAAACAGCAATGCATCTGCCAAAACATTCCACGCAGGTACTAAGTTGAATGAGCAAGGTGAGGTTGTTACTAACGGCGGCCGTGTACTGTGTGCAACTGCATTAGGCAATTCAGTGACAGAAGCTCAACAAACGGCTTATGAGTTATTACATCAAATTACGTGGCAAGGTGTCGAATTTAGAACGGATATTGCGTATCGTGCTATTGAACGTGAACAAGAAAATAGCTAAAAATCTATAAAATGGTAACTGTGATAGTGGGATCGTCAATAAATGGCTAATTTTCCTGTCATAAGATCATAAAGTTAAACTTATAAAAGCCGACCTTAGTGTCGGTTTTTTTATGTCAGAATAAAAAGTAGCATGATAAAACGTCAAAAAAACGCAATTAACAGTGCGAAGTCGCTAATTCCGAACTACAATCAAACCTTCTATTTCGTAGATAGGTGGCAAAGGATCATAAAAGATCGTGCTGTATAGGCTATTAAGAAACCTATATGTACAATAAGTATGCGAACAAACGTTAAATGATAAAAAAACGAAAATAAGGCTTGATCATAAGTGTACACTCTCTATAATGCGCTCCAGTTCCAAGGGGTTCACGCAAATTGAATCATCAACGGACTGTTTTGATAAGTTATCTCTTAGCTTTTTAAGTGAATAAGTTAACTTAACGTATCTTTTTAAAGTAATTTAAAATAAACGTTGACATAAAAAATAGAGTGCGTATTATACGCCTCCTGCTTCGGGCAAACGGCAACGGCAACGTTGTTAAGTAGCAAGAAGCGCAGGTCATTAGCGAATGCGACTAAGACCTCATTTCTTTAACAATTAGTTATCATGCAATTTGTGTGAATACTCACATTAACTTGTTTTTACCTAGTTTTCCTTTCGAGGAGAACAACA